>MDTD01199756.1_pt1 | contig 17974 bp, 17 predicted proteins | sample 811221 | NCBI WGS metagenome assembly MDTD01 (sample SAMN05326646, study PRJNA326480) | marine metagenome | isolation source: seawater | place: Pacific Ocean: South West | collected 2011 | reverse complement strand
GCTGCCGCGTTAGATTGGATTGAGAGACAAAATTTAGATTATAGTCAATGTTGGGTTTCTGGTTTTTCTTTTGGTTCGTTAATTTGTATGCAATTGATTATGAGAAGACCTGAAGTAAATAATTTTATTGCGGTTTCTCCTCAACCAAATGTATACGATTTTTCCTTTCTTGCCCCGTGTCCAACATCAGGTCAAGTTATATATAGTGAAAATGATGAGCTTGTAACTAAAGAAAGTATTAATGAGTTAGATGATAGAATAAAAAGTCAAAAAGGTGTTGAGGTGATTTTTTCAAAAATTAGAAATTCAAATCATTTTTTTAAAAATAAAGAAAAAGAATTAACGATAGAAATTCAAAAATATCTCAAAGAAAAAACTGCTTTGATTTAATTTTGAATAAGAACACCACCTAAAGAGGGTTGTTTACATCCAGTTGTGTTAGGAAATGAAATAGGAAGCTTCATTATTGATCTTACAGCTAAAAATGCAAATGCTTGTGACTCTATAAAATCCCCATTTATTTTGTAATCATCAATTACTCTTAAATTAATATTTTTAGAAAGATTTTCTTTAATCTTTTTAAGTAAAACTTTATTTTTTCTACCTCCGCCACATAGAAGAATTTCTTGAACTTTTTTTTTTGAATTTTGTAAAGATAGATTTAATTCTTCACCGATTATACTTGCCGTAAAATCTGTAAGCGTAGCAGCTCCATCTTCAATATTTAAACCTCTAACAAAAGATACATCGAAATCATTTATGTCAAAAGATAATTTTTTTTTACTATTTCTATTCATATATAATTCCTGAGCTTGCTCAAAAATAATTTCATTTTTATTCCCTCTTGAGGCTAAATCACCGTCTTTGTCGAATTTATTATTAGAATTTTTTCTAATCCAGCTATCAATTAAACAGTTTCCAGGTCCTAAATCTCTACTTGTTAATTTACTTAAGTCATCTCTATCATCAACTATGGTGATATTAGAAATTCCTCCAATATTAAGAAAACAAACTGGTAGTTTAATTTTATTTTGTAAACTAATTAGATGATGAAAAATAGGTGTTAATGGTGCTCCTTGGCCTCCGTTTAAAATATCCTCTTTTCTAAAGTCATAAACTATTTTTTTTTTTGTTAGTTGATTTAAAAGTTTCCCATTACCTAATTGTCTCGATATTTTTTCTTTATGGTTATGGTAGATAGTTTGACCATGAAACCCAACTAGTGTTTTATTACTAATATTTAGTCGCTGAACTATTTCAGCATGAAAAAGTGTTATTTTTCTCTCTAAATTATTAATTTCATTACGATATAACTCAAGATGTTCAACTTTATGAATTTTATCTTTTAAGTTGTGAATATCTCTATAAATATCAGAATTATATTCAAAATATTTATCATTGATTATTTCATATTGATTTATTCCATTAGTTCTGATTATCGAAGCGTCAACTCCATCTCCAGAAGTACCGCTCATTAAACCCAATGAAGTCCAATTTTTTTGCATATTTTTATTTATTTATAACAATTTTTGTATAATAGTTACTTAAGTAAATATCTCTATGAAAAAAAACTTTTTGAGAGAAATGCAAGAACGAGGCTATTTAAATCAATGTACTGATTTAAATAAATTAAGCGAAATTTGCGAAAAAAAACCAATTTCTGGCTACATTGGATTTGATTGTACTGCCAGTAGTCTTCACGTAGGGAGTTTGTTGCAAATTATGATTTTAAAGTTAATGCAAAGGCATGGTCACCGACCAATAATATTGTTAGGTGGAGGCACAACCTTAATTGGAGATCCATCAGGTAAAGATTCTACAAGAAAGATATTAGGTCAGGATAAAATTCGAAAGAATATTAGTAGTATAAAAAAAGTATTCAATAAAATTTTAGATACATCAAATAAAAAAACCTCACCATTATTTGTAAATAACGCTGACTGGTTGACTAAATTAAATTATATCCAATTTTTAAGAGACACTGGGATACATTTTACTATAAATAAGATGCTAACATTCGATAGCGTCAAGTTAAGATTAGATAGAGAACAATCTCTTAGTTATATGGAATTTAACTATATGATTTTACAGGCTTATGATTTTTTTCAACTTTTTAAAAATAAAAACTGTATTTTGCAGATAGGTGGCTCTGATCAATGGGGTAATATTGTTAGTGGAGTAGATTTGATAAGGAGAAAATTGCAAAAAGAGGCATTTGGCCTAACCTCTCCATTAATAACATTAGCCTCTGGTGCAAAAATGGGAAAAACTGAAAAAGGAGCTATTTGGTTGAATGAAGATCAATTGTCTCCATATGATTATTGGCAGTTTTGGAGAAATACAGACGACAGAGATGTAAAAAGATTTATAAATTTTTTTACTGAAATAAATACTGAAGAAACAGAAAATATTTTTAAAGAAGAAAAAAATATCAATAATTTAAAAATTTTGCTAGCTAACGAAGCAACTAAAATACTTCATGGTGAAGCAGCTTCAAAAAAAGCTGAACAAACTGCCAAAGAAACTTTTCACGGCGGAGGTTTAGGATCTGAGTTACCTGAAATTAAAATTAAATCAACAAATTTAAAAAAAGGAATAAAAATTGTAGATTTTATAGCTGATAATAAAATATTAGTCTCAAAAAGTGAAGCAAGGAGAGCTATCGTGAACAAAGGTTTCAAAATCAATGGTATTATTATTGATGATGAAAAAAAAATACTTAATTTAGATGATTTTAAAAACGATTTTATTAAACTTTCATACGGAAAAAAGAAACATTATATAATTAAAATTATTTAGTTTCTTTGTTTTTATCAATAATTTTTTGAATAAATCTTGGAGTTAATGTTCTAATTGGATTTATGGTTGTTTTTATTTTACCTTTAGGGCCTTTCATTTTAAAACTTATACCAAATAAACCCTCGCCAATTTCTTTTGGTATCACTATATTTCCAATAACCGGAATTTTAGCAATCATTTTATTCAAGGTTTTTGCAGGCACTAATGTCCCCCTTATGCTAGTTAACCCCTCTCTACTTTGGTAACCTTCCATGAGAACAGATATACTAGGTCCAAGAGCTAGTATTTCATTTAATTTTAAGAGATCTTTATTTTTTTCCATTTTTATTTCTAATATATCAAAAGACAATCCTTCGCCTTCGGCTAAATCAGCTAGACCTCCTAAATCAGCTAATGATAATAATTGAATTACGCCAGGGGCATTAACTAATTTAAAATTTTCAATTTTCAAATTAGAATTAGACTTTTTATTGTCAATTATTGAGGTGAAAAGTAATTTTCCTCCTGAAAGACCATTAAAGAAACTATACTCTGTAAGTAATGGTCGTGTTAAATCAGAATAAATTTCTAGATATTTTCTATCACTATTTTTCTCACTTTTCATTGATATGTCTAAAAAATTTTTTCCACCAAAATCTCCTTTTGATATAATTTTTACAAACTTTCCTTTTTTAATCTCTCCTATAAGTTTAAAATTTTTTAAACTTTCAGACATTGGTACTTTGATCTTTTTAAAATCAATCTCAATATTGCTGTTTAGATTTATAAATTTATTTTCGCCATGTTGATTTTTAAAAAATTTAGCTAAATTAGATGCATCAAACTTATTACCTTTAACAATCATTTTTTTATCGTTTAAAATTGAAAATTCATTATTTTCTGTATTCACTTCTATTCTTTTAAAAGATGAAAATTTATCGTTATTTAAGTTTAATCCATTTATTAATATTGAGTTTTTTCCCTCATTATATTTAGCTTCTTTAATAAAAATCTTATCTTTATTTCTCTTTACATCGAGATAAATATTAGCAATTGCATTATGAGACTTTTTGTAATTCATTAAATTAATCTCAAAATCATTTTTATACTCAAAATCAGATTTCAGACTAAATGATTTTTTTTTAAAATTATTTTCAAGGTTTATTTCTAAAAAATCTAAATTATCGAAAGAGTACTTACCAGAACCATTTATAATTAAATTATCTGGTTTAAAGGTTATCTGAGTTATAAAATCTGATAGAAAAATTTCATTTATTTCATCTTTAAAAAAAATACTTTTAAAAGGTGGTTTTATTTCAAGATTACTATTTTCTAGTTTTCCAGATATTTTATAAATAAAGTTTTTTACTTTATAGGTTTCATCTAAAGTTAATGAAAAACTATTTTTAATATCTGCCTTCAAACTTTTGATATTTTCTACAAAATTATATTTTTTAAAAAGATTTGTATACTTTTTCAATTCTTTTTCAGTCAAATCAATTTTCGAATTGAAGTTAGAGTCTATTTTTACTCCATTTTCTGAATTTAATTTTATATCACCATCATTAATTTTAATATCATTTAAATTTCCAAAAATTTTTTTGATTAAAATATCATTTTTATCTGCAAAAAAACTAAAACTAGTTTTAGATAAATTTAAATCTTTTAATAATAAAAAATCTAAATTGTATACATTTCCTTTGGCAATGAAATTTTCTAGGACTCCCTCTTTATCTAAAAATATTTCAATTTGTGAAATAAGTTTACCTTCTTTAATATTATTATTTAATAAGCTTTTTAAATTTGAAGGTTTAATTATATTAGAGAGTTTATTTAACTGAACAATATCTAGCTCTTTAAAATTTATATTGATTTTTTTTATAACTGGATTTGATTTAAATAAAGATACAAAATCAATATAAATCTTAATATCACTAACTGGTATAAATATTCCTTTAAAAGATATTTTTGGGTTTTTCGTAGCCAAAAATAAACTTAGTCGTTTTGGGTCAAGTTTAAATTTTATTTCATTTAATTCTAAGTTAATATTTTTTGCCTGATAAGCTTTATCTGATATCAATTTATTAAATTTATTTGTTTTAATTCCAGTTGTTGAAAGAACTGTGAATACAATTATTAAAGTTAGAAATAGAATTAAAATTAGTCTAGAGATCAATTTTTTCATTACTTACTTTTAATTCCTTCTTCAATAAATAAGTCAATATCACCATTTAATACTCCTTCTGGATTTGTGCTCTCTATTTTATTTCTCAAATCTTTTACTAATTGATAGGGTTGCAGCACATACGATCTAATTTGATGACCCCATCCAATATCCGTTTTTGATGTTAATTCCTTTTGATTTTCCTCCTCTTTCTTTTGCATCTCGTGTTCAAACAGTCTTGCTTTTAACATTTTGTAACAAGTTTCTTTATTCTTATGTTGAGACCTCTCATTTTGGCACTGAACAACTATTTTAGTCGGTAGATGAGTGATTCTTACTGCGCTATCGGTGGTGTTTACGTGTTGCCCCCCTGCTCCACTTGATCTATAGGTATCAATTCTTAAGTCTTTTTCATCTACAGTAATATTAATATCATCTTCCACTGCAGGATAAACCCACACGCTTGCAAAACTCGTATGTCTTCTCGCGCCACTGTCAAATGGTGAGATACGAACCAGTCTGTGTACCCCTGATTCAGATTTCATCAGGCCATACAAATAATTTCCTTCAACTTTAACTATCGATGATTTTATTCCTGCCTCTTCTCCTTTGTGTTCACTAATGATTTGATAATTAAATTTTTTTTTATCAAACCATTTCATGTACATTCTTCTAAGCATCTCAGCCCAATCTTGACTTTCTGTTCCTCCTGCGCCAGCGTGAATTTCAAGATAGATGTCATAATCATCGTTTTCTCCAGATAAAAAACAATTTATCTCATTCTTTTTAATTTCAGATAGGATTAGTTCAATTTTTTCAGTACAATCTTTAATAGTTTCATCATCTTTTTCTTGCGATGCAAGAATATGTAAATCTTTAAGATTATCAAAATCAGTTTTTGATTTTTTATAAGAATTTAAAATATTCTCGAAAATTTTTTTTTGTTTGACTGTTTTTTTTACTAAATTTTTATCTTGCCAAAAATTTTTTTTTTCAGATATTTTTTCTAATTCAGAAATTTTATCTTCTATTTTTTCTTTATCAAAGATACCCCCTTATATTATTAAGGGATTTTTCAATTAATGCTGAATTAAATTCAAAATTTTCCATTAGTAGAATTGTCTAAATTTTATCATTTTATCACTATCGCTTACCGATATTAAGTTATTATTATTTATAGTGTTAATATCTTTAAGTTTAAGGGCCTCGATAATTGAGTTTTTTTCACCTGGAGCTAGTTTAACCCCAGTATCGTAGTTTAGAGAAGTCAAATATATATTTTCTGGTATTTCGAAATCGTTAAAATCATCTTTATAAAGAACATTTTCAACAAAATCCTTAAATATAGGCAATGCAGCCTTTGAGCCAGTTTCGTATTTTCCTAAAGTTTTTGGATTATCATAACCAATATAAACACCGATCACTAAATTAGATGAAAAGCCAATGAACCATGCGTCATAGTTATCATTTGTAGTGCCTGTTTTTCCGGCCAAAGGAACTTTTAAAGATTTCAATTTTTTTGCTGTTCCTCTTTCTACTGCACCTTGTAAGATAGACGTCATTTGATAAGCTGTCTCCTCACTTATTACCTTTTTATTAGTGCTTTCTATTTTTGGAAGCTCGTTCTCTTTAGTTATGAATTTATCACATCCAATACACTTTCTGCTTTTTTCTTGAAATATAGTTTTTCCTCTCCTGTCTTGTATTCTGGTAATTAATTTTGGATTAATTTTTTTACCCCCGTTGACAAAAGGTGCATATGCGGAAGTCAAATCAATTAAAGTAGTCTCTGCAGCCCCAAGCGAAACTGAAAGTAATTCTGGAATATCATCGTAGATATTTAATTCTTTAGATAATTTTAAGATTTCTTGTAAACCTAAAATTTTGGCGATTCTTACAGTCATTAAATTTCTTGAGTACTCAATACCTTTCCTAAAAGTTGAGGGTCCGTAAAATTTTTTTCCATAATTTTCTGGTTTCCAATTTTTTAAACCAACTCCTTGACTTTCTACAAATGGAGCATCAAGAATTATAGAGTTTGGAGCAAAACCATTTTCTAGAGCTGCAGCATAAACAATAGGTTTAAAAGCTGAACCAGGTTGTCTTTTAGCCTGGGTAACTCTATTAAATTCACTTGTTTTAAAATTGAATCCTCCTACTAAAGCCAAAACATCTCCATTAAATGGATCTAAAACTATTATTCCACCATTTACTTTTGGATACTGTTTTATTTTCCAATTATTATTTTCTTTTTTAATAAAAACAATGTCTCCAATTTTATGAACATTCTCTATTTTTTTGTTTCGTCGAAGAGTCCATTTTATATTTTTTGATAAAATAATTCCGTCAATTTTTTTTTTATTTTTATCAATTGTTTTGAATCGTAATTCATTTTCATTAATAGAGACTATTTCAGCTAAGTTCCAATCAAGAGTTGGATCTAGTTTATATTGTAAAATTTTCTTTTCCCAATTTTTGTTTTTTATTTTGTTAGTTACAGGGCCTCTCCATCCTCTTCTTCGGTCATAGTCCTCAATTCCTTTTCTTAAGGATTTCAATGCCTGTATTTGGTAATTGATTTTAAGTGGTGTGCTGATACTCAAACCTTGAGAATAAAGTTTTTCAAAACCGTAAATATTTTTTACTGTTCTTCTCACCTCCTCCGTATAAGAGTTTGCTTCATTGACGATCTCAATTTTTCTTTTTTTTAGATCTAGTGTTGATGCTTTAAATTTTTTAAGTTCTTCATTCGTTATAAAATTATTATCTGCTAAATTTTGTAATACTAAATTTCTTCTAAATTTTGCTACATCCGAATACCTGTAAGGGTTATATTTACTTGGAGCTTTTGGTAAAGCAGCTAAAAGAGCAGCCTCTGAATAATTTAAATCTTTAATTGACTTATCAAAATATTCGAGGCTAGCAGCAGCTATTCCATAAGATCCTTGACCCAAATATATTTGATTAAGATAAAGTTCTAAAATTCTCTCTTTTGTGTAAGCTCTTTCAATTCGAAAAGCTAAAATTGCTTCTTTTATTTTTCTTTTCATAGAAATTTCATTAGTAAGTAAAAAATTTTTTGCAACTTGTTGTGTGATAGTTGAAGCACCTTCTAATCTCTTATCTTGGGTAATATTTTTAATATTTTTTATGATAGCTCTTAATATTCCTTTTGCGTCAATTCCTGGATGACTAAAAAAATTCTTATCCTCAGCGGAAAGAAATGAGTTTATAACTTTGTCCGGTATTGACTCGTAAGGTATAAATAGTCTTTTTTCTAAAGCATATTCAGCTATTAACTTACTGTCTTCTGAATAGACTCTGCTTGAAATTGGAGGTTGATAATTAGAGAGTTTTTTATAATCGGGTAAACCTATTGAAAAATACCATAATGTTGAAAATGCAAAAAATACAATTACTGCTAAGAAAATTATTGAAAATTTAAGTGAAAAGTTTAAGAAATTTAACATTTAAACAAGGTTATAATAACAATTCTGACTTTCTTTAGGCATTTTTAAATTTAAATGTGTTAATAATGATAAAATTGTATAAAATAGCATTCTATGACAAATTTTAATTTTTTAAATCACAATAAAATAACAGGAATTCTAATAAAATGGAAAAAAACTTATATATTGATGCTTCGCATCCAAATGAAACTCGTATTGTTCTTAAGTCGGAAAAATCAATTGAAGAATATGAATATGAAGATAAAAACAATTTAAATTTTAAGAATAATATTTATCTTGCAACAATCAGTAGAGTTGAGCCATCACTGCAAGCTGCTTTTGTTAATTTTGGAAGAGAAAGACATGGTTTTTTAGCTTTTAATGATATTCAGTCTGACTATTATCAACTTCCATCCGAAGACAAAGAGAAAATTAGAATAGCTGAAGAAAAAATTAGAGAAGAATTAAAAGACAAAACTGTTGAAATAAATCAAGATAATCTGTCATCAGAAAATAAAGAAGAAAAAATTCAAATTAACGGGGAACAATCTGAAAATGTTGAGAAAAAACAAGACTACCGTGAAAAAGTTAAATCATCATACGGTATTAAAAGATATAAAATTCAAGAAGTAATTAAACCCGGACAGGTAATTTTAATTCAAGTAATAAAAGAGGAAAGAGGTCAAAAAGGAGCTGCACTAACAACTTTTATTTCGTTAGCAGGGAAATATTTAGTTTTGATGCCTAATACTCCAAAAGGAGGGGGTATATCTAGAAAAATTTTTAATTCATCTGACCGTCAAAAAATTAGATCGATTCTTAATGAAATTGACATCCCTAAAAGTATGGGTGTTATCGTCAGAACTGCTGGAGCAAACAAAACAAAAAATGAAATTGATAAAGATTTTCAAAATACGATTAAAACTTGGGAAGAAATTAAAGAAAAAGCTTTAGACTCAAACGCGCCCTCTCTTGTTTATGAAGAAGGGGATATCATTAAACGAACGTTAAGAGATACGTACGATAACGATACAAAAAATGTATATATCGAAGGAAATGAAGCTTATCAAAAAGCAAAAAAATTCATGAAAGAATTGATGCCAAAAAATGTCAAAAATATAAAAAAATATAGAGGAAAGATACCATTGTTTCATGATGCAAATATTGAAAAGGAATTAATCAATATTTATGAACCGACGGTAAAATTAAAATCTGGTGGATATTTAGTCATAAACCCAACTGAAGCATTAGTTTCAATCGATATAAATTCTGGTCAATCAACAAAACAAATGAATATTGAAAAAACTGCCTTAAATACTAATTTGGAAGCCGCAGAGGAAATAGCGCATCAGATAAAGCTACGAGATTTGTCTGGGTTAATTGTTATTGATTTTATAGATATGATGAATTTTTATAATAGAAGAATTGTTGAAAAAAAAATGAGAGAAAGTATAAGAAAAGACAGAGCCAGAATTCAAATTGGAAGAATAAGTAATTTTGGCCTTCTTGAAATGACGCGTCAAAGGTTACGTGAAGGTTCAATCAAATGGGAGACACAGCTTTCTATTTCTTCATTTTCTCAAAAAATATTAAAAAAAATTCAACAGCTCGCTTTTACAGATAAAGTTAAAATTATAAATTCCTATATCCCAGAAAAAGCTAAACTTTATATAGAAAATAATTTACTAGACGAGCTTAAATACTTTCAAAAAAAATACTCCTTTGAAGTAAAAGTATTTTCAGAACCAAAATTTATAATCCCAGAATATAAGATTATTTTATTAAATAAATCTAAAAAATTAATTAATTCTATAGAGAATGTAAATTCAATAATTCAAATTAAAAAAATTGCAAAAAAAACAATTAAAGTAAAAAAAGAAACTTCAAAATCTAAAGATAAAGTAAAGAAAACAAGATTAAAAAAAAAGATAAGAACTTTGTGGGTGAGAAGAAAAAAGAAGAGTTAAATTATTCCTTTTGTAGGAGAACTAGGAGTAGCAAAATAATTTTTACTCATTCTACCAGCTAGAAAAGAATTTCTTCCAGAGATTACTGCGTCTTTAAATGCTTTAGCCATTAAAATAGGTTTTTTTGCATTAGCAATTGCGCTATTAATCAAAACTCCATCACAACCTAATTCCATTGCAATAGTAGCATCGGAAGCCGTACCTATACCGGCATCAATTATTACCGGAACTTTTGATTGTTTGATAATTAGTGAGATGTTTATTTTATTTTGTATTCCTAAACCTGATCCTATTGGTGAAGCTAAAGGCATTATAGCAGAAGCTCCGACATCTTCTAACTGTCTTGCGAGTAAAGGATCATCTGTACAATAAACCATTACTTTAAAACCTTCTTTAACAAGCACTTTAGTAGATTTAATTGTTTCAATCATATTAGGAAATAGAGTTTTTTTATCACCTAAAACCTCAAGTTTTACTAACTTCCAACCTCCCATTTCACGTGCTAGCCTCAAAGTTCTTAAAGCCTCTACAGAAGTAAAGCAGCCGGCAGTATTAGGTAAATATATAATTTTTTTTGGATCAAGATAATCAGTCAATAGTGGTTTTTTTTTATCCAAAACGTTTACCCTTCTCACTGCTACAGTAACCATATCAGCTCCTGAAGCGTGAACAGCTTTTGCAGTTTCAGAAAAACTTTTGTACTTTCCTGTGCCAACAATCAGTCTCGATGAAAGTTTTTTTCCAGCTACCTTAAGGATATCTTTTTTCAACTTACCCGCCGCCTATAAAATGAACAATTTCAACTTTATCATTATTTTTTAAATACTTTTTTTTTAAACTCTCTTTTGGAATAATTGCACCATTATACTCTATTGCAACTTTTTTATTTGATAATTTATATTTTTTTAAAAGATCGAATAAAGAATAGTTGTTTTTAATAACCACTTTTTTGCCATTTAATTGTATTTTTGCCATAATTAAGTTATTCAATAACTAGAGAGAAATTCAATGAAAAAAATTATAATTCTAAATGGTCCAAACCTCAACCTTTTAGGTGAAAGAGAGAAAAATCAATATGGTAATATATCTTTAAAAGATATTGAAAAAAGTTGTGCTGATTATGCAACAAAAAATAAAATCCATCTTACTTTATTTCAATCAAATATTGAGGGCGAATTAATTGATAAAATTCAAAAATCTAGGAATAGTCAAGACGGATTAATTATTAATGCGGGTGGGTACACTCATACATCAGTGGCTATTCATGACGCCTTAAAAATATTAAAAATTCCAATAATTGAATTGCATATCAGCAACATTTATAATAGAGAAGAATTCAGACACAAATCGTTAATTAGTAAAGTTGCTAATGGAATAATTTGTGGTTTTGGTACTGATGGATATTTAATGTCTTTAGGAGCCATGAAAAAAATTTTAAGTAATGAAAATTGATAAAAAATTAATAAAAGAATTGGTGGATAATTTAAAAGAATTCGATCTCTCGGAGCTTGAATATCAAGAAGGGTCGATCAAAATTAAAGTTTCAAGAGCTTCCAAAGGAATAGAGCAAGTTAAGACTAGCGCAGTAGTCTCACCAAATAAATCAGTTTTAAAATCGTCAAATGAAAGCGAAGGTATAAGAGTTAAGTCTCCAATAATAGGTACAGCTTATTTATCTCCAGAACCAGGTGCTAAAAAATTTGTAGAAGTTGGAGATAAAATAAAAAAAGGTCAGACTGTAATGATTGTTGAAGCTATGAAAACAATGAATCATGTTCCATCAACTTCAGATGGCGAGGTAAAAAAAATTTTGATTGAAGACGGACAACCTGTTGAATTTGGTCAAACTTTAGTTCTTCTTAAATAATAAATTGATGTTTAAAAAAGTTTTAATAGCTAATAGAGGTGAAATAGCTGTTAGAGTAATAAGGGCTTGTAAAGAGTGGGGTATTAAAACTGTTGCTGTTCACTCTGATGTGGACTCCGATTCAATGCATGTTAGACTTGCAGATGAAAGTGTTTGTATAGGATCGCATCAGCCACAAAATAGCTACTTAAATATTTCATCTATAATGTCTGCAGTAGATTTAACTGGTGCCGAAGCAATCCATCCAGGTTATGGTTTTCTTTCTGAAAACGCAAAATTTTCTGAAATTGTAAGTAAACATGGAATAAAATTCATAGGTCCAAGTGCAGACATCATATCAAAAATGGGAAATAAAATTGAAGCAAAAAAAATTGCAAAAAAATTCGGATTACCTGTAATTGAAGGTTCTGAAGGTGGGGTAAAATCTTTTACAGATGCAAAATCAATTTGCAAAGAAATTGGTTATCCTATTCTGATTAAAGCAGCCGGTGGTGGTGGTGGAAAAGGTATGAAGATTGTAGAAGAAGAGTCCCAATTAGAAAATTTATTTCTAACTGCTAAATCTGAAGCTAAAAAATTTTTCAACAACGATGAATTATATATAGAAAAGTATTTCAGAAATCCTAGACATATAGAGGTTCAAATAATGTCAGGAAAAAATAAAACAATTCATCTTGCTGAGAGAGACTGCTCTGTTCAAAGAAGACACCAAAAATTAATTGAAGAAACTCCAAGTCCGGTTTTAACCGACAAATTAAGAAAAGATCTTTTTGATAAAACGGTTAAAATGGTAGAACAAATCAATTATGAGGGAGCTGGAACAGTCGAGTTTATATATGAAAACGGCAAATTTTATTTTTTAGAAATGAATACCCGTGTTCAAGTAGAACATCCAGTTACAGAAATGCAAACAGGAATCGATATAGTAAAAGAGCAACTCTGGATAGCCTTTACTGGTGAAACAGCTTTAAAACAAAGTGATATTAATCCTAGAGGGCATACAATTGAATGTAGAATTAATGCAGAAAATCCCGCTTTAGATTTTCAACCGAGCCCCGGGACGATAAGTGTCTGTCATCAACCGTCGGGTTTCAGAACAAGAGTTGATGGATCAATATTTCAAGGGTGCAAAATTACTCCTTACTATGACAGCTTAGTTGCAAAGGTGATTTGTAAAGGAAGAAATAGAACAGAAGCAATTCAAAGAACTTTGAGATCTCTCGATGAATTTGTTTTAGAGGGAGTAACGACTACTATTGATTTACATAAAAAAATTCTTAAACATAAAAAATTTATAAATTCTGATTTTGATACTAATTGGCTTGGAAAAGAAAAATTTTATTAAGCGCTAGTACAATTCATTAATTGTAAATCGTAAATTGCATGATCAAATGGGGTTAAACTTGGATCGGAAGCAAAAGTCCAACCATTAAAAATAAAAACTTGCTCATTTTCGTTTTTTGTTAAATCTTTAACTTGCATATATGCAACACTGTCTACAATATTATTTACTCTTACTTTACCACATTTTAAAATTTTTATTTCGAGCGGTCCAAATTGTTTAGTTTCGTTTAAATTAACAATTAGTTCTGAAGATTTTGCTGTTATTTTATCAAGACCTATTAAAATAGCTTGAGACGATTGAAGATTTTCAAATTTTTTTTTTTCTTTTAATTTTTTGTTAGAAGAAAAGCTTTCGTTTTTGTCATCTAGCTCCTCAAAACTTGGTTTAATTTCATCTATATTAATTAACGGAGAGGTAGTTATTTTTTCTTCAGATCTCGAATAATTTGTTACTATCAAAAATAGAAATAAAATTAAAAATGTTTTATTTCCAAGTCTCATATTTTTTCTTTATATTATTTTTCCTTATTTTTACTGGCTTAAAACTATTAGAGGTACCTGTTTGATTCTCTAAATGTTTTTTTTGCCAAGAAAACTTACTCTCATTATTATCAGGAACTTTGTCGATTGTATGGTGCATCCATAAATACCACTCAGAGGTTATTTTTGTGGCCTCAATATTTTTTGCATAAACCACCCAACGTTCATTTTTTTTGCTTTTATAATACTTATTTCCTAGCTCATCTGAACCAACATATTTACCAAAAAACAACGTTTTTAGAAAAGTCCCAAAGGTTTGTTTATTCCACCATGTAAAAATTATTTTAAAGATCATTTTAAATTTTTAAATCCACACAATTTTAAATTGAATAAATTATATATTAGACACCTTATACAATTAATATATATCTAAATAAAGAGATTCCATTTACTTTATGAAAAAATATCTTGTTGAAACTTACTATACTTGCACATTTAAAACAGTTCACTCATTAAACAACTTAGACGAAGCTGAATTGTCAAAAATTGACCAGAGAACTGATGGCGAGGTAGAAGTAATTGATGTAAAGCTTAATAATCGAAAAACTAAAAAAATTGGTGGAAAAAAAGACGAAAAAATTAAAAATCCGAAACTAGAGAAAAAATTATCAGATGACATTTCAAATCAAATAAAAGTTCAAAAAAATGATAATATTAATCCTGTTAATTTAAAATTAAAAAGTAGTTCTAGATTCAAAATGCCGGATAGAAGAAAAGGTTATATTCAGAAAGCTCAAATTGGAGATCACAAAGTATACCTTCATACTGGGGAATATGATGATGGGAAAATAGGAGAAATATTTATAGATACAAATAAAGAAGGTGAGTTAGTCAAAGCAATGATGAACAATTTTGCTATAGCCATTTCTTTAGGATTGCAATACGGAGTGCCATTGGAAGAATATGTTGATGCATTTATTGATACAAAATTTGAACCCTCTGGAAATGTATTAGGAAATGACCGGATATTAAGTGCTTCATCAATACTTGATTATGTATTTAGAGAACTCGCTATTTCTTATTTAGGTAAAGAAGAACTTGCTCATACACCGTCAATTGCAAATTCAAAAAGTATCAATTCAAATCACGCCGACGACAAATTTTTAAAAATTGTGAAAAATATTACTTCAAAAGGATTTGTAAGAAGTAATTATGAAGATAAATTAGTTGATCTTTCTGATGTAAGAATTAATCTTAAAACTAAAAACTAATTTTTTTTAATATCTTTTTTAATACTCAATTCTTTTAGTTGCACTTCATCAATCTCAGAAGGTGCTTGCATCATTAAATCTTGAGCATTTTGATTCATTGGAAAAAGAGTGACCTCTCTAATGTTCTCTTTTTCTGCAAGTAACATTACGATCCTGTCTATACCAGGAGCTATACCACCATGAGGAGGTGCTCCGAAGCTCAATGCATTAATCATTCCACTAAATTTGTTATTTACATCTTCTACACTATATCCTGCTACAGAAAACAATTTATACATTAATTCTGGTATATGATTTCTAATTGCCCCAGATGATAATTCTACTCCATTGCAAACAATGTCATACTGAAAAGCTTTTAAATCCAAAGGTTTTTCTAAATTTAAATCCTTAATATTACCTTGAGGCATTGAAAATGGGTTATGACTAAATACAACTTTTTTCAAATTTTCATCAAATTCAAACATTGGATAATCTACAATCCAACAAAAATAAAATTGATCTCTAGCGATTAAATTTAAATCTTTTGCAATTTTATCTCTTGCTGCTGATAAAATTTTTTCTACCTCTTTTTTTTTCCGCAAGCAAGAAATATACTATCACCTATTTCTGCATTACATTTTTTCATAAGATCTTTAAGAGAATTTTCGCTAAAAAATTTTCCAACAGGTCCTCTGCCTTTTATTTCTTTATCTTTTTCTAAGGTAAAGTAAGCTAAACCAGAAGCTCCTTGCTCTTTTGCCCATTTATCAATGTTATCAAAAAAACTACGAGGTTTATCTTTAGTATTTTTTGTAATTATTGCCCTTACAATTGAGCCAGATTTAACTAATTTTTTAAATATATCAAATTTTACGTCTTCTCTTGTAAATAAATTTGTTAGCTCATGAATTATAAGAGGATTTCTCAAATCAGGTTTGTCAGTTCCATATTTCAACATTGCTTCTTCATAAGTGATTCTAGGAAACCTTTCTTTTGAAATTTTTTTTGAAGAAAATTTTTTAAATAAAGATAACATTAATTTTTCAACAACGTTAAAAACATCCTCCTGTTCGACAAACGACATTTCTAAATCTAATTGATAAAATTCCCCAGGACTTCTATCTGCTCTTGCGTCTTCATCTCTAAAGCAAGGTGCAATTTGAAAATATTTATCAAAACCAGAAACCATTATTAATTGTTTGAATTGTTGAGGTGCTTGAGGAAGAGCATAAAATTTTCCCGGATTTAATCTGCTCGGTACTAAAAAATCTCTAGCTCCTTCGGGACTCGATGATGTTAATATTGGAGTTTGGTATTCTAGAAAACCTAATTTTAGCATTTCAGCTCTTATAAAAGAAATTACTTTTGATCTTAAAATAATATTTTTATGCATCTCTTCTCTTCTAAGGTCAAGAAATCTGTATTTAAGTCTGATATCTTCTGGATATTCTTGTTCTCCAAAAACTGGCATGGGTAATTCTTTTGCATCAGATAGAATTTCAACAGACTCAATGGAAACTTCAATTTTACCAGTTTTTAATTCTAAATTCTCAGTACCTTTGTCTCTTTTAACAACTTTGCCAGTAATTTTGAGAACGGACTCTGGTTTTGATTTTTCTAAAAGAGGAAAAAATTTATTGTTATTCTCAATAACACACTGGGTAATACCGTAATGGTCTCTTAAATCTATAAATAATAAATTTCCATGATCTCTTTTTCTGTGTAACCAACCAGATAAGTTGACAATTTCACTAATTTCTTTTTCACTTAATTCAGAGCAATTATGAGTTCTATATTTATTCATTTATTTAATACTTTTTTTATTAAATTAATATTAATTGATTTTCCAGTGGATAAAGATAATTCATCTACATCTTTAATAAATCTAAACATTTTTTCATAAGATCTTTCAACATTGTTAACAATAAAATCTGCTAATTTTGGACTTATATTAATTTGTTTATCAGATAAATTTTTTGTTATTATAACTTTTAGAAGGTCATCAGTTGGTAATTCAATGCCGATAAATATAAAGCTTGAAATTCTTGAAGTTAAATCCTTTAGATTAAATTTTATATTTTTAATTGAAATTTTTGAATTTATCAAAATATAATTATCAAGTTGTTTAGATTGATTAAAAATAGAATAAAGAAGTTTCTCATCTACATTATTCTCAAAATCATCAATTATTAAACAATCAAGATTGTTTAATTCTTCAATAATTTTATTATCAACATTTTTAGCATTTATTAATTTAATTCTTTTTATTTTCTTCTCCAAAATGATTGAAAGATGTGTTTTTCCAGATCCACTTTCACCAAAAATATTTAACCATTTCCCTGGCCAGTTAGGCCAATCATCTATTAATTTGAAAGCTGAAAAATTATTAGTTGAGACAAAAAAATCTTGTTTATAATATTTTTTTGAAAATGGAAATTTAAATGTAAGCTGGTTCATTATTACAAAGTTTTAATAAACCATTGATCGTTAATTAACTGCAAATCAATATTTTCTTTTTTTAATTGATCAATCATTTTGTCAAGTTTTCCAAGATATTTAATTTTTAAATTTACATAATCTTTATTAAACTCTTGAACAAAAATATTATCTATTAGATCAATATTTTTAATTTTTGAATTTAATAAAACCAAATTACTTTTTTTGTTTAAATTAAG
>MDTD01109469.1_pt1 | contig 17975 bp, 12 predicted proteins | sample 811221 | NCBI WGS metagenome assembly MDTD01 (sample SAMN05326646, study PRJNA326480) | marine metagenome | isolation source: seawater | place: Pacific Ocean: South West | collected 2011 | reverse complement strand
CGTGGACGATCCGCCAGTACGCGGGTTTCTCGACCGCCGAGGAGTCCAACGCCTTCTACCGTCAGAACCTCGCAGCGGGGCAGAAGGGCCTGTCCGTGGCCTTCGACCTGGCCACCCACCGGGGCTACGACTCCGATCACCCGCGGGTCGCCGGTGACGTCGGCATGGCCGGGGTCGCCATCGACTCGGTCGAGGACATGAAGATCCTGTTCGACGGCATTCCCCTCGATCAGATGTCCGTGTCCATGACCATGAACGGCGCCGTGCTGCCGGTGATGGCGGGTTACATCGTCGCCGCGGAGGAGCAGGGCGTCGCCCCGAAGGACCTGTCGGGCACCATCCAGAACGACATCCTCAAAGAGTTCATGGTGCGCAACACCTACATCTACCCGCCCGAGCCCAGCATGCGCATCGTCGCCGACATCATCGGCTACACCGCCGAGCACATGCCGCGATTCAACTCGATCTCGATCTCCGGCTATCACATGCAGGAGGCCGGGGCGAACGCGGTGCAGGAAGTGGCCTTCACCCTGGCCGACGGCATCGAATACGTGCGGGCGGCGCTCGCGCGGGGGCTCGACGTCGACGCCTTCGCGCCGCGCCTGTCGTTCTTCTTCGGCATCGGCATGAATTTCTTCATGGAGATCGCGAAGCTGCGGGCCGCACGCATTCTGTGGCACGAGCTGATGCAGCAGTTCGAGCCGGAGAAGCCGGCGTCGTCGGTGCTGCGCACCCACTGCCAGACCTCCGGCGTGTCGCTGCAGGAGCAGGACCCGTACAACAACGTGGTGCGGACCACCATCGAGGCCATGGCCGCGGTGCTCGGCGGCACCCAGAGCCTGCACACCAACGCCTTCGACGAAGCCATCGCGCTGCCGACGCCGTTCTCCGCGCGCATCGCCCGCAACACCCAGATCATCCTGGCCGAGGAAGCCCAGATCACCCGGGTGGTGGACCCGCTGGGCGGCAGCTACTACATCGAGAGCCTCACGGATGCCATCGTCCAGCATGCCCGCAAGCTCATCGAGGAGGTCGAGGAACTCGGCGGCATGACCCAGGCGGTGGACTCGGGCATGCCCAAGCAGCGCATCGAGGAAGCGGCGGCGCAGCGCCAGTCGCGCATCGAGCGCGGCGAGGACGTGATCGTCGGCGTCAACAAGTACAAGCTGGAGGAGGACACGTCCCAGTACGACGTGCTGGCGGTGGAGAATGCCAAGGTCCGGGAGGCCCAGGTGCGCCGGCTGGAGGAAGTGCGGCGCACCCGCGACGATGCCGCCGTGCAGTCGGCGCTGGACGCGCTCACCGCCGCCGCCCAGGACAACTCCGGCAATCTGCTCGATCTGTCCGTGAAGGCGGCCCGGGCGCGCGCCACGGTGGGGGAGATCTCCATGGCGCTGGAGAAGGCCTGGGGCCGTCACCGGGCGGTGGCCCGCATGACGCCCGGCGTCTACGCGGACAGCTACAACGGCGACGAGAAGTTCTCCCGGGTGCGTGACGAGATCAAGCTGTTCACCGAAGTGGAGGGCGAGGCCCCCAGCATCCTGGTGGTGAAGATGGGCCAGGACGGCCACGACCGGGGCGCCAAGGTCATCTCCAACGCCTTCAACGATTTCGGCTTCCGGGTCTCCATGGGCGAGCTGTTCCAGACGCCCCAGGAGGCGGCGAAGCTGGCGAAGGAGGAGGGCGTCCACGTGGTCGGCATCTCGACGCTGGCCGGCGGCCACAAGTCGCTGGTGCCGGAACTGATCGAGCAGCTCAAGGCCGAGGGCCTCGAGGACGCCATCGTGGTGTGCGGCGGGGTGATCCCGCGCCAGGACTACCAGGCGCTCTACGATGCCGGCGTGCACGCGATTTTCGGGCCCGGCTCGGACATCCCCGAGGCGGCCAGCCAGATCCTGAAAATGATTCCAGGAAAGAACCGTTAACCACTGATACAAATAAATAAACCGTAGGAGCGGCCTCCCGGCCGCGATGCCGATCAGCCGGGACGAAGATCGCGGCCGGGAGGCCGCTCCTACGGGGGTACGGGCATGAAGGAGTCCCCATGATCGGAAAGCTGAATCACGTTGCCATCGTCGTCCCCGACCTGGCTGCCGCCTCGGAGGTCTATCGCTCCACCCTGGGCGCCACGGTCTCCGAGCCGGTGGACCTGCCGGACCATGGCGTCACCACCGTGTTCGTGGAGCTGCCGAACACCAAGATCGAGCTGCTGCACCCCCTCGGCGAGGACTCGCCGGTGGCGAAGTTTCTGAGCAACAACGCCAGCGGCGGTATCCACCACGTCTGCTACGAGGTGGAGGACATCCATGCCGCCATCGACCGGATGGTGGACGAAGGCGCCCGGGTGCTCGGCGACGGCAAGCCCAAGACCGGCGCCCACGGCCTGCCGGTGGTGTTCCTGCATCCGAAGGACTTCTGCGGCACCCTGATCGAGCTCGAGGAGGTCGGCGAGCCCAGAATCGCCGCTGCCGGATGAACCACGGCAGCCTGGACGAGCGGTCCCCGCGGAGCAGGCGGCCACGGTAGCGCCGGCGGACAGCGGCGTTCCGGCGGCGCCCTTCGGCGCCGTGCTGGGCACGGCCCCGGGCGGCGTCGCCGCGCATTCCTCGGACTACGACAGCGCCGATGAGCGGGAATACCCGAACCGCGCGGCCTTCCGCAGCGAGCTGGACGGCGTCTACCTCGGCTACAAGTGGCAGTGCGTCGAGTTCGCCCGGCGCTGGCTGTACGTCAACCGCGGCTACGTGTTCGACGACGTGGCCATGGCCTACGAGATCTTCCGGCTGGACTCGGTGCGCCGCATCGATTCCGGCGAGCGGCTGCCGCTGCGCGCCTTCCGCAACGGCGCCCGGCGCCGGCCGGAACCGGGGTGCCTGCTGGTTTGGGACGAGGGCGGCACCTTCGAGCGCACCGGCCACGTCGCCGTGGTGGTGGAGGTGTCCGATCAGTGGGTGCGGATCGCCGAGCAGAACTTCGATCACCGGCCCTGGCCGGACGGCGCCGGCTGGGCCCGGGAGATCCCGGCGCGGGTCTCCGGCGACGGCGGCTACTGGCTGCGTTGCGGCTTCGGCGAGGCGGGCATTCTCGGCTGGGTCATCCAGACCGGTGACGACCGTTACGCGGAGACCTTCCTGCCGCCGGACCCGCGGCTGTTCGAGGTCCGCGTCGGCCTGACGCCGGACCGCGGTCAGGGCGACGCGGCCTGGCTGAACGTGGCCAATCCGGACGAGGCGGCCTACGTGGCCATGATGGGGGCGCACAGGCTCGCGGCGGCAGACCGCAACCAGCGCCGCTTCGTGGTGGTGTCCGAGACCGCGCTCGAGGCGCTGGAGCGGGCCACCAACGAACTCCACGCGCTGTTCATGCACGCCACGGACTACGTGCTGCGGGATGACGCGCTGCTGGCCCGCTTCGGCATTCCCCGGGCCGTGTGGCCGCGGATCCGCCAGTCCTGGGACAACCGGCGCAGCCAGATGGTCACCGGCCGCTTCGACTTCGCCATCGCCGACGGGCAGCTCAAGGCCTACGAGTACAACTGCGACTCGGCTTCCTGTCACATGGACGCCGGCAAGGTCCAGGGCCGCTGGGCGCACCAGTTCGGCTGCACGGTGGGGCGGGACCCGGGCGCGCCGCTGTCGGCGGCGCTGGTGGCCGCCTGGCGGCACAGTGACGCCGCCCGCCGACGCGGGCCCGACGAAGTCCTGCACATCCTAATCGACCGGGATCTCGAGGAGACCTACCACGCGCTGTACATGCAGGAGGCGCTGTCGGCGGCGGGCATTCCCTCGAAGCTGCTGCAGGGCATGGGCAGCGCGGCCTGGGGACGCGACGGCGAGGTGGTGGACGGCGACGGCGTGCCGATCCGCTGGGTGTGGAAGACCTGGGCCTGGGAGACCGCCCTCGATCAGCTCCGGGCCGAGTGCGAGGACGACGACGCCGTGGCGATGCCGGGCGCACGCCGCGACCGTCCCGAGCGGCCGCGGCTGGTGGACGTGCTGCTGCGGCCCGAGGTGATGGTCTACGAGCCCCTGTGGACGCTGATTCCCAGCAACAAGGCGATCCTGCCCGTGCTGTGGGAGATGTACCCGGAGCACGTGCACCTGCTGAACAGCGCCTTCGAGCTGACGGATACCCTGCGCGCCGGGGGGCACGTGCAGAAGCCGATCGTCGGCCGCTGCGGCGCAAACATCGCGATCGTCGATGAAAATCAGAAGGTTATCGAAGAGACCGAAGGTAACTTCGAAGAGCGCGACCAGATCTACCAGCAGCGTTTCATGCTGCCCCGGGTGGCCGGGGACTACATCCAGGTCTGCACTTTCTCGGCGGGCGGCTTCTACGCCGGAAGCTGCGTGCGCATCGATCCCACGCCGGTGATCACCGCGGACAGCGACCTCGTGGCGCTGCGGGTGCTCGACGACGTGGCGTTTCTGGAGGACGACTGGCCGGGCCGGGTGGCCGAACCGGCAACCTACGAGATCTGATCCGACCTGGAACGGCCGGGGCGCGGGCGCCCGCCGTGGCGGCGGGCGCCGTTCGGGGCGTTACTCGAACTCGAGGATGGGCTGGTCCACCGCCAGGCTGTCGCCCTCGCCGGCGAGGATCTCCTTCACGACGCCGTCGTCGGTGGCGCGCAGGCTGTTCTCCATCTTCATCGCCTCGACCACGGCGAGCTCCTCGCCGGCCTTGACCTCGTCGCCCACCGACACCAGCAGGCGCACCAGCAGCCCGGGCATCGGCGACAGCAGGAACTTCGACAGGTCCGGCGGCTTCTTCTCCAGCATGTGCCCGGTGAGTGCGGCCTCCACCGGCGTCACCACCAGCACGTCGAGCTGGGCACCGCGGTGGAACAGGCGGTAGCCGGCCCGGTGGTTGTCGACCTGCACCGTGACCTCACGGCCGTTCACGGTGGCGTGCACCAGGTTCTCGCCGAAGCGCCAGTCCGTGTGGATACGGTGCACGTTGCCGTCGTGGACCACCTCGAAGCCGTGGTCGACGGCCCGCACGGTCAACGGGTAGTGGGTGCCGTTGGCGATCACTACCCAGTCGTCCCGCAGGGACCGCTCGAAGCGGCGGATCTGGCCCGTCAGGTCCGCGGTGCGGTCGACGTGGCGCTTGTGCACGACGGCGGCGACGGCCACGGGGATGATCGGGTCGGTCTGGGGCACGTCGGCGGCGTGGAAGCCGTCCGGGTACTCCTCGGCGATGAAGTTGGTGGTGAGCCGGCCTTCCTTGAACCGCGGATGCAGAATCAGCGCGTTGAGGAAGCTGATGTTGTGGGACACGCCGCGGATGTAGTAGCGGTCGAGCGCGTCCGCCATGGCGGCGATGGCGGCGTCACGGTTGTCCCCGTAGGTCACCAGCTTGGCGATCATCGGGTCGTAGAACATCGACACTTCGCTGCCTTCCTCGATGCCGGTGTCCACCCGCACCGTCGACGACTCCGGCGGCGGCTCGTAGTGGGCCAGCCGGCCGATGGACGGCAGGAAGTTGCGGAACGGGTCCTCGGCGTACACCCGGGACTCCAGGGCCCAGCCGGTGAGCTTCACGTCGTCCTGGGTGAGCGGCAGCTTCTCGCCGTAGGCGACCCGGATCATCAGCTCCACCAGATCCTGGCCGGTGACCAGCTCGGTGACCGGATGCTCCACCTGCAGCCGGGTGTTCATCTCCAGGAAGTAGAAGTTCTTGTCGGCGTCGACGATGAACTCGACGGTGCCGGCGGAGCAGTAGTCCACCGCCTTGGCCAGGGCCACCGCCTGCTCGCCCATGGCGCGCCGGGTCTCCTCGTCGAGGAACGGCGAGGGCGCTTCCTCGATGACCTTCTGGTGGCGGCGCTGAATGGAGCACTCGCGCTCGCCGAGGTAGATGACGTTGCCGTGGGTGTCGGCCATCACCTGGATCTCGATGTGGCGCGGCTCCTCGATGAATTTCTCGGCGAACACCCGGTCGTCGCCGAAGCTCGAGCGGGCCTCGTTGGCGGCGGCCGTGAAGCCGTCGCGGCACTCGGCGTCGTCGCGCACCACCCGCATGCCCTTGCCGCCGCCGCCGGCGCTGGCCTTGAGCATCACCGGGTAGCCGATGTCACGGGCGATCTCCACCGCGTGATCGGGGCTCTCGATCTCGCCGGTGAAGCCGGGAATGGTGTTGACGCCGGCGTCCTTCGCCAGCGCCTTGGAAGTGATCTTGTCGCCCATCGAGGTGATGGCGTGGGTGCGCGGGCCGATGAACACGATGCCGGCGTCGTCGAGGGCCTGGCAGAACTTCGCGTTCTCGGACAGGAACCCGTAGCCCGGGTGCACGGCCTCGGCGCCGGTGTCCTTGCAGGCCTGGACGATCCGGTCGATCACCAGATAGCTGTCGGAGGAGGGGGCGGTGCCGATGCGCACGGCCTCGTCGGCCATGCGCACGTGCAGGGCCCGGGCGTCGGCGTCGGAGTAGACCGCGACGGTCCGGATGCCCATGGCGCGGGCGGTCTTGATGACGCGGCAGGCGATCTCGCCCCGGTTGGCGATGAGAATCTTCTTGAACATGGACTGCGACCTCAGAGCGGAATGTTGCCGTGTTTGCGCCAGGGGTTTTCCAGCTTCTTGTCCCTGAGCATGGCGAAGGAGCGGCACACCCGCTCCCGGGTCTCGTTGGGCATGACCACGTCGTCGATGTAGCCACGGCCGGCGGCCACGAAGGGGTTGGCGAAGTGGTCCTGGTACTCCTGGGTGCGGCGTTCGATGGCCTCGGTGTCCCCGGCCTCCTTACGGTAGATGATTTCCACCGCGCCCTTGGCGCCCATGACCGCGATCTCGGCGCTGGGCCAGGCCAGGTTGACGTCGCCGCGCAGGTGCTTGGAGGCCATCACGTCGTAGGCGCCGCCGTAGGCCTTGCGGGTGATCAGCGTGACCTTGGGCACCGTGCACTCGGCGTAGGCGTAGAGCAGCTTGGCGCCGTTCTTGATGATGCCGCCGTACTCCTGGGCGGTGCCCGGCATGAAGCCCGGCACGTCCACCAGCGTCAGGATCGGAATGTTGAAGGCGTCGCAGAAGCGCACGAAGCGCGCCCCTTTCTTGGACGAGTCGATGTCCAGGCAGCCGGCCAGCACCATGGGCTGGTTCGCCACCACGCCGACGGTGGAGCCCTGCAGGCGGATGAAGCCGATGACGATGTTCTGGGCGTAGTCGGGCTGCAGCTCGAAGAAGTTGCCCTCGTCGGCGACCTTGGTGATCACTTCCTTGATGTCGTAGGGCTTGGAGGCATCCGCCGGCACCAGCGTGTCCAGGGACGGCTCCCGGCGGGTGGCCGGGTCCTCGGTCGGCCAGCGCGGCGGCTTCTCCCGGTTGTTGGCGGGCAGGAAGTCGAAGAACCGGCGCGTCAGCAGCAGCGCCTCGATGTCGTTGTGGAAGGCGAGGTCGGCCACGCCGGACTTGCGGGTGTGGATCGACGCGCCGCCGAGCTCCTCGGGCGTCACCACCTCGTGGGTCACGGTCTTCACCACGTCCGGGCCGGTGACGAACATGTAGGAGCTGTCCTCCACCATGAAGATGAAATCGGTCATGGCGGGGGAGTACACGGCGCCGCCGGCGCAGGGGCCCATGATGACCGAGAGCTGGGGCACCACGCCGGAGGCGAGCACGTTGCGCTGGAAGATCTCGGCGTAGCCGCCCAGGGAGGCGACGCCCTCCTGGATGCGCGCGCCGCCGGAATCGTTCAGGCCGATCACCGGTGCGCCGACTTTCATCGCTTGATCCATGACCTTGCAGATCTTCTCCGCGTGGGCCTCGGACAGGGCGCCGCCGAACACGGTGAAGTCCTGGCTGAAGACGAACACCAGCCGGCCGTTGATGGTGCCGTAGCCGGTGACCACGCCGTCGCCGGGATACTTCTGCTCCTGCATCGAGAAGTCGTTGCAGCGATGCTCGACGAACTTGTCCCATTCCTCGAACGACCCCTCGTCGAGGAGCATGGTGATGCGCTCCCGGGCAGTGAGCTTGCCCTTGAGGTGCTGCTGCTCGATCCGGTGCTCGCCGCCGCCGAGCTTGGCGGCCGCTTCCTTCTCGCGCAGGGTGGCGATGTTGTTCTGCATGTCGATCCCCCACAGGACTGCGATGTCGTTGGCGCCGAGCCCGGCGCGACGAATTTATAGGGCGTTTTAAAGCAAGCCGCGAATGATAGCTTTTCGCGTGCCGGCGAACCACATGGACCGGACCATCAGCGGCGCCCCCGCTCCGCCAGGTCCGGCAGCCGGGTCACCCGGACGCGCGGCACGTCATCGTGCCACGAGGTCCAGGCGACCAGCACGTCGCCCCCGATGCCGGCGATCCGGGGGACCCCCGCCCGCCGGCCGGCGCCGGTGGTGGCGGCGGTCGTGACGCTGCCCGGGCCGGCATCGTCGACGGTGACCACCCGGACGGCCGCGGCGCCGTCGCCCAGGTCCTCCAGCCAGCTCAGCGCGAACACGTCGTCCGTCACCCAGGTCAGGCCCACCCGTCCCGCCGGGGTGTCCGTGGCGACGTCGACGGGCTCGGACCAGCCGCCGCCGTCCAGCCGGCGGCGGGCGCTGCGCACCCGGCGCTTGCCGCCGGCCTCGGTGTACCAGGCCACGGCGACGACGTCGCCGCCGGCCGCGATCGCCGGACCGTTCACCGGGCAGCCGGTGATGTGCCAGCCTTCGGCGGCAACGGCGCCCAGCCGCTGCCAGCCGTCGTCTCCTCGACGGGCGACGTGGATGTCGCGGATCTCCGCCGCGGTGCGGTCGCGGTAGGCCACGAAGGTGCCGGCGGGGGTGCGGGTGGCGCTGGTCGGGCAGCAGTCGCACACCCGGTCGTCGATCACTTCCTCGGCCCGGCGCTGGCCGTCCGGCGCAACCACCGCGGCACGCAGGGTGGTTCTGGGGTCGTCGTGCCCGCGGGCGGGGTCGAGGACCATGTGGCGGCCGTCGAGCCAGGCGAGCCCGACTTCGGCGTCGCCGGAAGGGCCGGGCTCCGCCCAGATCGACACGAAGCCGTGTTCCGTCGGCGAGTCGTCGGGGTACGGGGTGATTGGCGCCGACCAGGTGCGGCCGCCGTCGGTGGACGTCGCCAGGGCCACGTCGTAGGCGTAGGTGCCGCGGCCCTGGGAGACCAGCCAGTGGGCGGCCCACAGGGTGTCGGTGAGCGGCACCACGGAAGGCACGTCGGCCCAGTTGACGAACCAGCCCGAGCCCCGGGCGACGGTCACCGGCGCGCGCCATCCGTCCGCGTCGAGCCGGCTGTAGCGGAGGCGGTGGCCGGCATCGCCGTCCGGCTCCACCCAGCTCAGCACCGGCCGGCCGTCGGCCGTCGCCGACAGCCGGGGGAGCTGGCTGCCGGCCGGGGCCGGACCGTCGTCGCCGGTGGTCGGCGCGCCGCCGCAGGCCGCGAGCATGACGACGGCGCCGCCCAGCAGGGCCCGGCGGGCGCAGGCCATCATCGGGGGGCGGCCTCTGCCGCGGCGTGCACCACCTCGCCGCCGACCACGGTGGCCAGCACCCGGGCCGCCCGGATCTCCTCCGGGGCGATCCGGGTGATGTCCCGGTCCAGCACCACGAAGTCCGCCAGCTTGCCCGGCGCCAGGCTGCCCAGCCGGTCCTCGTCGAAGGCGGCCCGGGCGGCGCCCGTGGTGTAGGCGGTGAGGGCCTGCTCGACGGTGATCTTCTGGGCCGGCACCCAGCCCTCCGGGTGGGCGCCGTCCAGGGTGCGCCGGGTGACGGCGGCATAGATGCCCTCCAGCGGCGTCGGCGGCGCCACCGGCCAGTCGCTGCCGAAGGCGACACCGGCGCCCGCGTCGAGCAGGCTGGCGAAGGCATAGGTGGTGCGGGCCCGTTGCTCGCCGATCACTTTGTCGGCCCAGCGGCCGTCGTCGATGGCGTGATAGGGCTGCATGCTGGGGATGACGTCGAGCTCGGCGAACCGGCCGACGTCGTCCGGGTGGATGTGCTGGGCGTGCTCGATGCGGAAGCGGCGGTCCCGGGGCCCGTGCTCGGCGGCGACCCGCTGGAAGATGTCGAGCAGCAGGCTGATGGCCCGGTCCCCGATGGCGTGCACGGCCACCTGCAGCCCGCGTTCGTCGGCGGCCCGCACCCAGGCTTCCACCTCAGCCGGCTCGTTGACCAGCAGGCCCCGGTCCTCCGGGGCGTCGGTGAACGGCTCGAAGAAGGCGGCGGTGTGGGAGCCCAGGGAGCCGTCCATGAAGCCCTTCAGTCCGCCGGTGGCCAGCCAGGCGTCGCCGCGCCCATTGGCGGCCACGTCGTCCGCCAGGCGCTGCCATTCGGCCAGGGGCACGAAGGACCGGATGCGGGTCCGCAGCGTGCCGCCGGCGTGGGCGCGCCGGTAGGTGGCGAGGCTGTCGAAGTCCGCCATGTCGTGCACGGTGGTGACGCCCTGGGCGGCGACGTGAGTCATCGCCGCATCGAGCATGCGGTCGAGCTGCGCCGGCGAGGGGGCGGGCACGGCGCGGGCCACCAGGTCCATGGCGTTGTCCTTGAGCACGCCGGTGGGCGCACCGTCGGCGTCGCGGACGATGGTGCCGCCGCTGACGTCCTCGGTGTCTGCAGTGACGCCGGCGATCGCCAGGGCCCGGGAGTTGGCGAGTGCCATGTGACCGTCCAGCCGGGTGATCCACACCGGGTTGTCCGGCGTCACCGCATCGATCCAGTCCCGGCGCGGCAGCTCACCGCCCCAGTTCTCGTGGTCCCAGGTGCCGTTGAGGATCCATTCGCCGGGCTCGAGGTCCGCGGCGAAGGCGGCGATGCGGTCCGTGAAGGCCTGGGGCGTCGGCGCGTCGCGGAGCTGCACCGAGGCGAGCCCGTCGCCGCCCCAGAGAAAGTGCACGTGCCCGTCGACGAAGCCTGGCACCACCAGTCCGCCGGCGGCGTCGAGCCGTCGGGTATCGGCGCCGATCAGCCCGACCACGTCGGCGTCGTCGCCGACCGCCAGCAGCGTGTCGCCCTGCACTGCCAGCGCGCTCGCCCAGGGCCGCTCCGGATCGCCGGTCCAGATGCGGGCGCCGGTGACCGCGAGGGAAGCCGTCGCCGCGGGCTCGCCGGCATCCGGCGCCCGGCTGCAGCCGGCGGCGAGCAGCAGGGCAGCCAGCAGGATCGTCCAGGGGGACGCAGGCCGGGAACCGGGACGGGGACGTTGCATTCTGGACATGGCGCTCTACGGGTCGGCAGTATCGAGCCCCATTGTCGCGGACGCCGGTGGCGCGCACCACCGGTCCCGGGTTCAGTCCAGGAGTCGTCATGCATCGGGACGAAGTGCTGTTCGCCAACGAAGCCTTCTATCTGGCCTTCGCCAACGCCGACTATCAGGCCATGGCCGGTATCTGGTCCGGGCGCGGGGACGTGGTGTGCGCCCATCCCGGCTGGCCGGTACTGCAGGGGCGGGACGAGGTGCTGGCGAGCTGGCGGCGCATTCTGGGCAATCCGGACCAGCCCAGGGTCAGCGTCCACGTCGCCGGGGTCCAGCCCCTCGGCGACGGGGCGGCCCTGGTGGTCTGCTACGAGACCATGGCCGGCACGGTGATGGTGGCCACCAACGTGTTCGAGCGCGAACCCGAGGGACCCCGGCTGGTGTGCCATCAGGCGGGGCTGTGCAGTGAGCCGCCCGAGCTGCCGCCCCGGCCGCCGCCGGGTTACGACGCCTGATCCGGCCCGTGACCGGCGCCCGATTCCCCGGGCGGCCGGTGACTATACTTGACGGATGGCAGCTCTGGGCGTCACTCCGGTCCGGGTCGGCACGCTGCGTCGGGTCACCTCGGATCATCCCTACTTCGCGAGCTGGGACGTCGCGCGGCTGAAGGCCGTGGAGGACTTCTGCCGGATCGTCGAGGCGCCGCGGGCGGCCGGCATCATGGAGCTGGGCGCCATGGACCCCTACGCGTACTTCCTGCTGGAAGGGGAACTGCGGCTCGAAGCCCGGGACGGCGGGGTGCGCACGGTGCGGGCCGGCGAGCTGGATGCGGGGTTTCCGATCGCCCATCTGCGCCCGGCGCGCTATCGCGTGCAGGCGGGCAGTGGCGCCCGCCTGCTGCGCATCGAGGGTTCTCAGCTCAAGCGTTTCGCCCCACGGCGCGGCTCCGCCCGGTTCGTGGTGGGGGATGCCTCTGTGGGCGGTTCCTGGAAGTCACATCCGCTGGTGTCGGCGATCATCCGCCACATGCGGGAGGGGCGGTTGCCGATCCCGTCGATGCCGGGGGTGGCGCTGCGCATCCGCCGCGCCCTGGCGAAGGAATCCTCGGACATGGCGGCCATCGCCGCCATCATCGGCGCCGACCCCGGCATCGCCGGACGCCTGATCCGGGTCTCCAACAGCACCGCGTTCGGCGGCCGCAGCGCCTGTGACACGGTTCAGGCCGCGCTGGTGCGGCTGGGGCTGGAACGGGCCCAGAACATGGTGCTGGTGCTGGCCACCCGGGATCTGTTCCGCACCGATGCGGCCCACCTGAAGGCCCGCATGCTGAAGTCCTGGCGCCACGCCATCGACATCGCAGCCCTGGCGGCGGTGCTGTCCCGGCTGACCCCCGGGCTCAACAGCGACCGGGGGCTGCTGGTGGGGCTGCTGCACGAGATCGGCGCGCTGCCGATCCTGCGGCTGGCGGAGGACTTTCCCGATCTGGCCGAGCGGCCGATGATTCTGGACGAGATCCTCGCCGGCCTGACGCCCGAGGTGTCCGCCGCGGTGCTCGACCAGTGGGGCATGGGCGAGGCGTTCCGGACCGCGGCGCTGCACCAGGAGAACTGGTTCCGGGATCATGACGGCGAGGCCGACTATCCCGACGTGCTGGTGGTGGCCCACCTGCACCTGATGGTGCGGGAGCGCGCCTTCCACCGGCTGCCCCGGCTGGACGAGACCCCCGCCTTCGCCCGGCTGGCCCTCGGCGGCCTGTCCCCGCAGCTCAGTCTGACCGTCCTCGACGAGGCCAGGGAGCAGGTTCAGGAGCTGCGATCGCTGCTGGCCTGAGGCCGACCCGCGATCGCGCCGGACGCGCTCAGAACCGGCGCACGAAGCGCACGCCGTCCAGCGAGAAACTCACCTGGTCCCGGTCGCCCTGCCAGATCAGCGACAACCCGTCCTCGGCGCCGCGCTGCTCCCGCTGGCCCACGTACCACGACCCGCCCAGCCGCCAGCCGTACAGCTCCGTGGCGGCGTCCAGGCGATGGGCGCCGGCGCCGAAGCCGTAGCTGCGGGCGAGGGAAACGCCTTCGAGGGTGCCGGCCTGCTGCCGGTCGGGCAGGGCGCCGGCAGCCGGCGCGTCGGCTGCCAGCGCGTTGCCGCAGCACAGCAGGGCGGCGGCGGCGGCGAGTCGGCAGGTCTGGCGCATGTCGTTTCTCCGAATCCCGGTATCCGGTAATCTGTCACGTCATCCTGCAGCCGGCGCGCAGAGAAGGGTGAAGCTTGCAGGATCAATCCTGCATCAACTTTTCTCTGCAAGTCATTGATAAAAAAGGCTGCATAAGATTCTTCATGCAGTTTCCAGGACGTCGACCGTGCCATTCGAACTCAATATCGCCACCCTCCAGGAAGCCATCGCCGAGACGATCGGCGACCGCGAGGCCCTGGTCTTCCGCGACCGCCGCTTCAGCTACGCCCAGTGGAACGAGCGCACCCGCCGCCTCGGCAACTACCTCCACGGGCTCGGTCTCGGCTGCCACACGCCGCGCGCCGACCTGGACGGCTGGGCATCCGGCCAGGACCATCTGGCCCTGTACCTCTACAACGGCAACGAATACCTGGAAGGCATGCTCGGCGCCTACAAGGCCCGGGTCGCGCCGTTCAACGTCAACTACCGATACGTCGACGACGAGCTGGTGTACCTGCTGAACGACGCGGGCGCCCGGGCCATCGTCTATCACGCCGAGTTCGCCCCCCGGGTCGCGGCGGTGCGCGACCGGGTGCCGACGCTCGAGCATCTGCTGCAGGTATCCGACGACAGCGGCAACGCCCTGCTGCCGGGGGCCGTCGACTACGAGGCGGCGCTTGCGGACAGCAGCCCGGAGCGCCCCGACGTCGAGTGGTCTCCGGACGATCTGTACATCCTCTACACCGGCGGCACCACCGGCATGCCCAAAGGGGTTCTGTGGCGTCAGTCGGACATTCTGTTCTCGGCCCTCGGCGGCGGCGCCCACGAGTCCCTGGCGTCGCTGGTCGAGGCCGCCGGCAACGGCGGCATGCGGATGCTGCCGGCGGCCCCGTTCATGCACGGCGCCGGCCACTGGATCGCCTTCACGGCGCTGAACGGCGGTCACACCTGCATCATCCAGGACGACGTCAAGCGCCTCGACCCGAAGGACATCTGGGGGGTGTGCGAGCGCGAGCGGGTGAATTTCCTGCAGATCGTCGGCGACGCCTTCGGCCGGCCGCTGCTCGACGAGCTGGAGCGCGGCGACTACGACCTGTCCGCGCTGCAGATCCTGCTGTCCGGCGGCGCGCCGCTGAACGCGAGCCTCAAGGCCCAGTTCCTCGAGCACGTGCCGCACCTCGCGGTGATCGACGGGCTCGGCTCCTCGGAAACCGGTGGCCAGGGGTCCCACATCTCCAGCAAGGACGCCGGTGCGGCGACGGGCCGGTTCACCCCGGGGCCGGACAACGTGATCGTCGACGAGAGCCTGAGCCGGGTGCTCGAGCCCGGTCACGAGGATCTCGGGTGGTGGGCCAAGCGGGGCCGCGTGCCGCTCGGCTACCTGGGCGACGAGGCCAAGACGAAGAAGACCTTCGTGACCATCGACGGCGTGCGCTATGCCATCCCCGGTGACCGGGCGCGGCATCTGGCGGACGGCACCGTGGAGCTGCACGGCCGCGACTCCGTCACCATCAACTCCGGCGGCGAGAAGATCTTCGCCGAGGAAGTGGAGCACGCCATCAAACAGCATCCCGCCGTGTACGACGCGGTGGTCACGGGGCGTCCGAGCGAGCGCTGGGGCAGCGAGGTGGTCGCCGTCGTGCGCCTGAAGGACGGCATGCAGGCCAGCGAGGCGGAGCTGATCGAGTCCTGCGGCGCTCATCTGGCCCGCTACAAGCTGCCGAAGGCGGTGGTGTTCCGGGACGAGATCGCCCGGTCTCCGTCGGGCAAGGCGGACTACCGCTGGGCGCGGGCACAGGCGGAGGCGAGCCGATGAGCGATCCGACCGGCATCGGCGACAGCCCCGAGATCGCGGAGATCCGCAGCGCCGTGCGCCAGCTCTGCGGCCGCTACGGCGAGGACTACTGGCTGGCCCTCGATCGGGACCGTGGCTACCCGACGGAGTTCGTCCGCGAGCTGACCGAGGCGGGCTTTCTCACCGTGCTGATTCCCGAGGCGTACGGCGGCGCCGGCCTCGGCGTGCGCGAGGCGGCGGTGGTGATGGAGGAGGTCTGCCGGTCCGGCGCCCACGCCGGCGCCTGTCATGCGCAGATGTACGTCATGGGCTCGGTGCTGCGCCACGGCAGCGAAGCGCAGAAGAAACAGTACCTGCCCGCCATTGCCGCCGGCGAGCTGCGGCTGCAGAGCTTCGGCGTCACCGAGCCGACCACGGGAACCGACACCACCAGCCTCAAGACGGTCGCCCGCCGGGACGGCGACGTCTACCGGATCAGCGGCCAGAAGGTGTGGATCAGCCGCATCGAGCACTCCGACCTGATGGTGCTGCTGGCCCGGACCACGCCGCGGGATCAGGTGAAGAAGAAGACCGAGGGGTTGTCGGCGTTCATCGTCGACGTCCAGGCGGCGCTGGGCAACGGCCTCACCGTCCGGCCCATCGAGTCGATGATCAACCACCATTCCTGCGAGCTGTTCTTCGACGATCTCGAGGTGCCGCGGGAGAACCTGCTCGGCGAGGAAGGCCAGGGATTCAAGGTGATCCTCGACGGCATGAACGCCGAGCGCATTCTGATCGCGGCGGAATGCGTCGGCGACGGCCTGTACTTCATCGACAAGGCGTCCGCCTACGCCACCGGGCGGGAGGTGTTCGGCCGGCCCATCGGCCAGAACCAGGGCGTGCAGTTTCCCATCGCCCGCTGCTACGCCGAGGTCCAGGCCGCCGGGCTGATGGTCGAGAAGGCGGCACGCCTGTTCGATGCCGGCGTGCCCTGCGGCGCCGAGGCCAACATGGCGAAGATGCTCGCCTCCGAGGCGTCCTGGCACGCGGGGGACGTGTGCATGCAGACCCACGGCGGGTTCGCCTTCGCCAAGGAATATCACATCGAGCGCAAGTTCCGGGAGACCCGGCTCTACCAGATCGCGCCGATCTCCACCAATCTCATTCTGAGCTACATCGGCGAGCACGTGCTGAAGATGCCGCGCTCGTTCTGAGCCGATTCGCCACGCTTACCGGGACGTAACAGGAGGGACCATGAGCAACGCGGTGCCGCAGGCGCTGGAAGACATCGACACCCTGGGCGATCTGACCCGCTTTCACGCCAGGGAGCGCCCGGGGGACGAGGCCATGCTGTTCGAGGGGCGGTCCACGTCCTACGCGGAGCTCGACCGGCATGCCAGCCAGGTGGCCAACGGGCTGCTGGCGGACGGCCTCCGGCCGGGCGCCCGGGTGGGCTTCATGGACAAGAACTCGGATCACTTCTACGAGATCGTGTTCGGCTGCGCCAAGTCCAACACCGTGTCCGTGGGCATCAACTGGCGCCTGGCGCCGCCGGAGGTCGCCTACATCCTCAACGACAGCCAGGCCGAGGTGCTGTTCGTCGGTCCCGACTTCTACGCCCTCGCCGAGCAGATCCGCGGCGACGTGCCGAGCTTGAAGCGCATCGTCGCCATGGAGCCGGGGCACGCCGAATGGCCGTCCTTCGAGAGCTGGCGGGACGCTCAGGACGACGGCGACCCCGGGGTGCCGGTGACCACCGACGACGTGGCCATCCAGATGTACACCAGCGGCACCACGGGTCACCCGAAGGGCGTGCAGCTCATGCACCGCTGCTTCTTCGACCTGTGGGCCTACCCGCCGGCGGACGACATGGCCTTCAACGAGTGGACCGAGGACGACGTCAATCTGGTGGCGATGCCGAGCTTCCACATCGGCGGCGTCGGCTGGGGCCTGATGGGGCTGCGTCCGGGGGCCCGCAACATCGTCGTCCGGGAATTCGATCCGGGCACCACCCTGGAGATGATTCAGACCTACGGCATCTCCAAGATGTTTCTGGTGCCGGCGGCGATCCGCATGGTGCTGCAGCACCCGAAGGCCCGGGAAACGGACTACGCGACGGTGCGCTTCATCTGCTACGGCGCGTCGCCGATCCCGCTGGATCTGCTGCGGGAGGCCATCGAGGTGTTCCAGTGCGGCTTCGTCCAGCTCTACGGCATGACCGAGACCACCGGCTCGGCCACCTACCTGCCGCCCGAGGACCACGACCTGAACGGCAACGAGCGCATGCGCTCCGCCGGCAAGCCGTTCCCGGGCGTGAAGCTCAAGGTGGTGGACGAGGAAGGCCGGGCGCTGCCGCCGCGCCAGGTCGGCGAGATCTGCATCGCCTCACCGGTGAACATGAAGGGTTACTGGAATCTGCCGGAGGCCACGGAAAAGACGCTGGTGGACGGCTACGTGCACACCGGCGACGCAGGCTATCTGGACGAGGACGGCTACGTGTACGTGCACGACCGCGTCAAGGACATGATCGTGTCCGGCGCCGAGAACATCTATCCGGCGGAGGTCGAGAGCGCGCTGTTCGGACATCCGGCGGTAGCGGACGTGGCCGTGATCGGCGTGCCCGACGAGCGCTGGGGCGAGGCGGTGAAGGCCGTGGTGGTGCTCAAGCCCGGCGAGTCGGTGACGCCGGACGAGCTGGTGGGCTTCGCCCGGCAGCGGATCGCCGGTTACAAACTGCCCAAGAGCGTGGACTTCATCGACGAGCTTCCGCGCAATCCTTCGGGCAAGATTCTCAAACGCGAGCTGCGCAAACCCTACTGGGAGGGCATGGAACGTCACGTCAACTGACGGGCGGCCGGTCCCGGGGTGCGCGGCGCACCCTCGCTCGGCATTCGTG
>MDTD01087801.1_pt1 | contig 17975 bp, 17 predicted proteins | sample 811221 | NCBI WGS metagenome assembly MDTD01 (sample SAMN05326646, study PRJNA326480) | marine metagenome | isolation source: seawater | place: Pacific Ocean: South West | collected 2011 | reverse complement strand
AGACCCGGAATATCCGCCACGACCAGACGTCGATGCCCCGGGAGTTCGGCGGTTCCGAGATTGGGAGACAGTGTCGTGAAGGGATAGGCCGCGACTCTCGGATGGGCTCGGCTCATTGATCCAAGCAGAGTCGACTTGCCGGCATTGGGAAGACCCACCAGACCGACATCAGCAATCAACTTCAACTCCAACGCCAGTGTTCGCTCCTCCCAGGGACCGCCTGGGGTGGATTCACGAGGCGCCTGATTCGTGGCGGACTTGAAATGCTCGTTTCCAAATCCCCCTTCACCGCCACGAGCGACAAGCAGACGCTGCCCATGGACATCTATGTCCCCGACCACTTCTCCAGAATCAACGTCGCAGATGATGGTACCCAGTGGCACTGGAATGATGCAGTCCACGCCATTGCGTCCATGGCAACTGGAACCTTCGCCGGGCCGCCCGCTTTCCGCTCTGTAGTGAGGCCGTGGTGTGAGTGAAATCAAGGTGTTGAGGGAGTCGTCACCGACCAAGATGACATCGCCACCCTTGCCGCCATCGCCACCATCAGGACCACCGCGAGGACGATACTTCTCGCGGCGCATGCTGACACAGCCATGGCCGCCCTTGCCGGAGCGGACGAAGATCTTTGCATTGTCGATGAGCACGGTGTGTTCCCTGCGGCGGTAGCCCTCGGGAGGGGATCAGCCAGCCGTCTTGGCAGGACGCTCGATCGCCTCGTACTGGGGTACTGAGGGATCCGAGGGGATGATGTCTACTGCTCGACCACGGAAGCGGACGGTGCCCTCAACCAGCGCGAACAGAGTGTCATCCTTGCCACGACCAACCTTGTAGCCTGGCTTGAAGTGTGTGCCACACTGGCGAATAATGATGGACCCGGCCTTGGCAGCCTGGCCTCCATACAACTTCACTCCGCGAAACTGCGGATTGGAGTCGCGACCGTTCTTGGAGGAACCCTGTCCCTTCTTATGTGCCATGTCTCACACTCCTGAGTGCCCCGAAAGCGGTGGCTTCGGTGGCGAATCGGCCATCATAACGTGACCTCAACGGAAGATCCAGACCTCATAGGTAGGCATGTCCGGATGGGCCGGAATTGGGCGATCCCCAATGGCCGTAGCGGCCCCAGGGATCAAATAATCCCGTTTCAGGGTCTTTCGAAGGACGACCTCTTCACCGGTTATGGGATCCTTGACTGCCGCTGTCTCGCTGCTGAGCCCGGCGATGAACAGGGAAATCTCATTGACATCGGTTCGATTGGCAGGCCAGATACTCAGGCCGGTGCGGGCATTGCCACGGCCCTGCTTCAAGTCACCGATGATCTTGTACTGAGGCTCGAGGAAGGGGTCTCCGAGGCGATCGAGAATCTCATCAGTCACAGCGGAAGGCACATTCTTGCCACAGGGCAGGATCTCCCCACGATCCGTGTAGATGACCATCGAAGGAACCCAGATCTGATCCGCACCGGTCCCATTCTCGATTTCATAGGTCATGTACCAATACCACTTGCCGTTCTGGGCACTGCGGTAAATCCGAAGCGGACCGGGCGTGAACTCAAGCTCCGGCTTGCTCGAATAGGCTGAAGGCGATGGCACCGAAAGTGCTGGCATCGTCAGCAGAAGACATGAAATCAGGGACACAATTATGGTTCGAATCATGAGACGGTCTTTCCTGGAAGCTTCTTTGAATCCGGACCGGTATTCTAGCAGGATCAACCCTTCCTTCGACAACCGGCAGCCCCCTCTGGCACCCCATGACCTCACAGACCCACAAATCCCCATTTCAAGACAGCCAAGGGCCTGAGCTGGCAGGGCCAGCTGACCTGATTCAGGCACTCCGGCTTCTCCTGCCTCAGGGTGCCCAGACCAGCGATGCCGAGCGTTTCAAGACGTATGCGAGGGACAATCAGATTAGCCTCGACTGGACTTGGATCATAAGGGACCCAAGGGGCCTTCCCAGTTCATGCCTGCTCGCGGTCCCTTCGGCGGGACGAACGGTCATGCTCTTCACTTCGGATGCTGTGTCCGACGCCCAACATGATCAGGTACATCAGCTGCTGGACCATGGACTCGAGTTTCTCAAGTCGCAGGATGTCCATCTGGCCCAATCATTACTGCTAGTGAACGACCAGTCGGGACAAAGAGTATTCCAATCAAGCAACTTCACCGAACTGGCGATTCTCCAGTACATGGATCATGTACTGCCCAAACGAGTGCAGACTGTTGAAGTACCCGCCGGTCTAAGAATCCAAACATATGACGCCACCCTCAGAAATGACCTGATAGAGGCGCTCGATCGTTCATACGTGGATACTCTGGATTGCCCGGCATTGCGTGGTCTTCGATCGACGGATGACGTTGTCACCGGACATCAGGCAACCGGTAGCTTTGATCCAACGCTATGGTCGATCGCCTATCACCTCGATCAACCGGTTGGCTGCATACTGATCAATCGTTCCACCAAGAAGGCACAGGCCGAACTCGTCTACATAGGGCTCGGCCCTGAAGCACGCGGCAAGGGCTGGGGACGACTACTCCTGCAACACGGAACATCCATGGCCGCCAAGGAGAAACTGGGGACACTTTCGTTGGCTGTCGATCTTGCGAACACGCCTGCATTGAAGCTCTACGATTCAGTTGGGTTCATACCCACCGGTCGGCGTCGAGCCGTTATCCGATCGATTCGCTGAATGCAAGAAGGTCCTCCCCGGAGCACTTTTCCACCCCTTGGTCATGGGCAGGTGGACAAGGCCTGTGGATAGAAAACTTTTGATCGGCGCATCTCCTGCAATACAGGCATAAAACCATCTACCCACTCCTGTGGGACGCCGAATTCACCCCCGCAGAGCTCGAATTTCCCAGTACATTCCCTTTGCTTGTCCAAGGAAGGATGAGTGCACCTCGCAATGCCGAGGTTGCCGAAGGACAGCGTTTGTACCCGGCTCTGCCGGGCTCAACGCTGGCCCTCGGCCAGCGGCATTCGAGCTGAAGCCCGGATCATGAGTGAGACTCCTGTTTTCTGGCAATGGATGGATTCCAACCCGTGAATGACCTGGCGGGTACCCAGCATCTTCCCAGCGGTTCCGATGACCGATCGCTGGATGAAGGCATGTTCCTGCTCATCAGTGGTTTACCGCTGATGGATCCGTTTGTTGCCGCTACATCAAGAGACTCCCGTGCCCACGCAAGCTCCTCCGACCACCGACAGCATCACCGATCTGCTCACCAAGCGGCTTGGACAACGTCGGCATGCGATGTGGTTCGGCCAGGCCAATCTTGAGCTGGACGAGAGCGGCCTCGCCGTCATGGCAGGGTCACAGTTTGCCGCGGACTGGATCAATGCTCATTTCGAACGTGATCTGAGGGAAGTTGCTGAACATGTGGTGGGAGGCCCCATCAACGTTTCCGTCAGCGTCCGAACCGATCGTCCGGGACCTGACGCCGCTTCCCATAGCCAGCCGAAACCGCTTCCACAGGCTCCTGAGGAGCGTAGATCCCAAAGATCTCGAAAGCGGAACGCCTCCAATAACTACAAGCTCGAGGAATTCGTCGTTGGCCCCAGCAATGAGCTCGCCTGGTCGGCGGCCTCCAGAATTGCCGGAGAGGCCGGCCCCTGCCCCGTATCGCCCCTGTTCATCCACGGGGGGTGCGGTCTGGGCAAGACCCACCTGCTTCAGGGAGTCTGTCGCCGATACCGCGATCAATTTGGTGGGCAGGATCCGATCCGCTATCTCACAGGCGAGCAATTCACCAACGAATACATCGCATCAGTTCGGGAAAACAAGATCGATGAGTTCCGTCGCTCGATGAGACGGCTCTCGGTTCTCGCAATAGATGACATCCACTTCCTGAGTGACAAGACCAAGACTCAGGCGGAGTTCCTTCACACCCTAGATGCCATCCATCTGACAGGCTCGAGGATCGTTCTGGCGTGCGACGCCCACCCCCACCAGATAAAGAGTTTCACCAAAGGGCTCGTGAGCAGGTTCCTCAGTGGCATGGTTGTTGAAATCGAACGCCCCTGTCGGGACACCAGACGGACCCTGGTCAATCGATTCGCCGACCACCGCGGTCTGGCGATGGATGACTCCGCGATCGAAGTGGTTGCCTCGCATTGCGTTGGTTCCGTCCGAGAGATACAAGGTGCGATGACTCGGCTCAGCGCTCTGATTCAGGTCCGTGGATCCGGAAGTGGCACGGTTCCCGCGGACACCGTCTCACAGGTCTTTGAGCATGCATGGGAAACAACCCAGCCCATCACCCTGGATCGCATCTCCGACACGGTCTGCGATCATCTGAATCTGACCAAGGCGGATCTGGCTGGTCGTGACAGAAGTGCCAGAGTATCTCTGGGACGAGGCCTGATCGCCTGCCTAGCCCGGAGGATGACCGATTACAGCTATCCGGAAATAGCCAGAGTCCTTGGTCGCCGGAATCATTCGTCCGCCCATGCGGCGGCCCGCAGAATCGAGACGATGGTCAAGGACAAGGCCACAGTCCGCCTTTCTAGAAAAGGCAGCGGTGAAGAGGGTCACGTGCTCGTCCGGGAGTTGCTGGACAGGCTCAGGCACGCCATTTCCCATCTCTGATACCGACCTTCGGCCATCCGACAAGTCCGGTATGGATGGGTACGCTCGCAAACGTTCCCTCCGGTACACTGAATCCCATGATGGTTATCGAGCACAGAAGAGAGTTCACCGTTCCAAGGTTGCTGGGACTGCTGGTAGCCGCCACGTCCATCGCATGGAGCGTGTCGGTCCATGCGGATCAGCCTGCCTACACGAACAGTGCCATTCGACATCTCAAGAAGGCCGTATCCCCCCAACGCGATGACAGTCATCTCACCAGACTGGCCGCCTTGCAGCGACTGAGCGACGAAAGTCTCGAACAGCTCTTTCTCCCACTTGTCGAGCATGACTCATGGCCCATTCAGGTCTACGCGGTCCTCGGACTTGCGAATCTTTCCGACGACGGGCAGGTGATGCCATGGCTTATCACACAACTCGATCCTTCGGCACGCAATGAGATCCTGGCCATTGCAATCGACGAGAAGAGGCTTGGTCCCGAACAGGTTCGAACACTCCTCAAATGGAAGGATCTAGAGGAAGCCAATCATCTGGCGTTGCTGGCCTACCTGAAATCACTTGGCGAACCACTGGCAGCTTCTGAAGTCAAGCCGATGCTTGATTCCTCCAACGAAAAGGTCATCGCCGCCGCCTTGCTTATCCTGACGTGGCTGGGTGATGAGGAGGCGATTGATCGAATCAACGACGTCATCGCGGATCTCCCTGATTCCAGACAGTTCGACATCCTGATGACATTGATCATGTTCATCGAGCGGTATCAGATCGAGGAAGCTGCCACATGGCTTGATGTCCTGATCACGAGCAACCGTATGGATGGCCGTTTCCCGGAATTGATCCAACCCGGCACCGCCACGTTGCTCACCATTGCCCCGGAGAATGGGATCAGGCATTGGAAGGAATGGATAGGAGTCAAGCCGAAACGTCGTGATCAGATCACCGGGGCATTGATGCTGCTGCAAGTCGGCACAGGTCTGGATACCTCGGACAGCGACCGGCTTGATGAAAATGATGAACTCGTCAAATGCATCCTAAATGCAGCCAATGCGGTGGGCAGCGACAGTGAAACTTCCCCACGGCGACTCATGGAACTGTACGACCTGAATCACCTCCGCTCGACTGTCATTCTCCCGGGCGTCATCGAGACCCTGCCCGACAATCAGCAGAAGATCGTGCTGAATCATTTCCTCGACAGGCTGGCGGCTGATTCTGAAAACTCCATGAATCAGATGCTCGCCATCGAAGCCACTGAGCGACTTCTGACGATCGATCCTGAATTGGTTCATGGAAGACTGCAGGACGCCGAGGATGACAGTCCCCTGCAGGAAGCAATGCTCTTCGGAATACTCCAGCATCGGAATCCTCAGGCGATCGAAAGCGTCAGACCAATCAAGCAGATCGGCCTCTCACTTCCGGATTCACTCGCCCTGCTCATCATCGCTCGTGAAGCTGACGAGCTCACCGAGACGCAGACGCACAATCTGGGCCTGATCGCATCAGGTGGTGTTCTTTCCGAACCCTTGCAGGTACAAGCGGCCTGGCTCTACCTCAAGCATACCGATCAGCTCGAAGAGGCTGTGCCCCAGCTCATCAAGCGGAATCCATAGTCCAGAATCTCCGGATCCTCAACGACATGAACATACCGCTCTTCCAACATGATCTACCCGAACGGGAGTTGCAGGATCTTGTGCAGGAACTTCGCAACGGGAACATGATGCATGGAGAACGTACGGAAGAACTTTCCATTGCGCTCGCCAGACAGACGAAGCAATCGGAGGGCGCCGTCTTCGCGACCTACACGGATGCCGCCTCACTCTTGCTGATGGCGATGGACATCCATGAGGGACATGAAGTCATTCTGCCCGCCTTTGCCTCGAACACCATGACGAACGCCGTTCTTTCGACGGGCGCCAGACCCGTCTATGCCGATTGCCATCCACGAACATTGAACATCTCCCCCGATGCCGTCCAGTCGCGGATTTCGACGAATACTCGAGCCGTCATCGCCACCAGCGTCTTCGGAAATCCCGCCGGCCTGCCGCAGATCGCATCGTTGTGTGGCCAGCTGGAGATCCCTCTGATCGAAGACGTGTCCGGCGGACTGGGTGCCACGGTTGACGGTCGGCATGCCGGTTCCTTCGGTTGGGCAAGCATCATCGATCTTGGTGAAGGTTCGGTCATCGGTTGCGGTGAAGGAGGTGGGATCACAACATCCAATCTCCATCTGGCGGAAAGATGTCGTCAGCTCCAGAAGGGTATATCCCTTGAGTGTTCCCGCAATCAGGACGATCATCCCGGCCCGGTTGGCCGTACGTCCGGCTTGACGGATATGCAGGCCGCTGTAGCCCTTTCGCAGATGCGACATCTCGATGAAATCCGCTCAGCCAGAGCATCAGCAGCTTCAAGCTACACCCAGAGACTGGCCGGCACCAGCGACCTCGTGATTCCCACTGTGGACCCAGGCACCTCGCTTGGCTGGCCGGCATTCGTCGTGCGACTCGACGACGCCTACGGCAGCGACGATCGGGATGAGATCCTTGATGGCATGGACAGACATGACATCGGAGTCGCCGCGCCATGGACACCGCCACCACTGCTTCCTCAGATCTCAGCAAGGTTCGACCAGAAGGACGAGCAGGGCCAGTGCCCGGTGGCGGAATTCGTCTCACAGAGAACGATAGCGCTTCCGATGTATGGCGGACTCACTGACCGCGATGTCGGACTGGTCACCCAGACACTCGAGCTGATGATGCAACGAACGACTTTCCGTCGCAGCTAGCGAGCCATCAACATCAACTGATCGAGCATCTCGTTGGAGGCGTTGATGACCCGGCTGGACGCCTGATATCCGGTTGATGCCAGAATCATGTTGATGAATTCCTGAGAAAGGTCCACATTCGACATCTCCAGTGCACCACTGACGATGCGACCGGCACCAAGCGTAGTGGGATCCGCGATTCTGGGATCACCCGAATTCGGACCAACTCGATAGAAGTTATCGCCGACATCCTCCAGCCCCCCCGGATTGCTGAAGATGGCCAACGCCACCTGCCCGAGTTTTCTCGTTACGCCATTCGTGAATGCCCCCAGAATGGTCCCGTCATCACCAACCGAGAATGAAACGAGTTCCCCACCGGGGAAACCATCCTGCGATATGGCTGCCAGACTGCTGTTGGCATCCGCGAGTGCTGTCACCCCATCGACACCTTCATCAAAATCCAGATCCAGAACCAGCGGCGAATCAGCGCCGTTATCAAGAGGAATGGTGAGCGTGGTGCTGGAAGCCGACACGAAGGAGCCCGAGGAATCGAAGACGAGCGTCCCGCTACCGACGATTCGATCCAGACCGGTCGCATCGGGGGATTCCGCGAGGAATGTCCATTCAGTCCCCCCATTTCCCAGGTTCTCCTGAAGAACCATCGAGACATGGACCGTGATCGTCTCGCCAAGGGAGTCGTAGGCAACGAAGGATGTTCTGACGGCTTCTCCATTCGCCGACTGCTCCGAGGTGAACGTGAACGGATTCGTCAGTGGATCCCCGGCCACGGGATCTCCTTCCGCCACGCCCTGATAGCTGATGGACATGTCGCCACTGGACAGGTCCAGATCTTGGACCGTTCCCTCATTGCCCATGATCAGCAGGGCACCAGTGTTGTCGATTTCCACTCGACCGCCCAGCGTCTGGCCGGCGATGTCCTCATTGGTCAGCCCCATCGCAGTGGTCAGCCATCCCGTGAAGTCCGCCATCGTGGAACCCCATCCATCAGCGCCGGCGGCCGCCGCCTCGGCTTCCGATCCAAACAGGAATGTATGGGTCCCGATGGTTTGCCCGTTCTTCTCCACACCGTCGATCGTGATCATGGCCTGGGCGCCGCCTTCGATTGCCAGCAGTGGTGCACCATCGCCGTCATCGACATACAGATTGTTTCCAGCCACCGTCAGATCGGGCTGGCCCCCACCCGCCAGATCGGGATTATCCTCATCCCAGGTCCATGGCAGTGGCGAAGTCATGTCCGCATCTGTGTACATCACGCCGGATCGATGGACGGAACCAGTTGTGGCGATGTCCCCGGTCGCATCGAGCGCGCCATCCAGATAGACGGTTCTGGTCGCCTCGGCAACGGTCAATGAACCAAGCGGAATCTCCAGAGACTGCAACTGTCCACCCATTATGTTCCACTGATCATCGACTCCCCAACCCATCACATAGGCCCCCTGCTCGGTGACAAGACGCCGGTTCTCATCGAGCTGGAATGTTCCATCACGCGTATAGAGCGTCTCACCATTCATCTGGGCAATGAAGAAGCCATCGCCGTCGATGGCCATGTCGGTCGCGATACCGGTGGCCGTGATGGCGCCACCAGCGAAGTTCCGCTGGGTACCGGCAATCATGGCACCGTGCCCGATCTGTGTTGGATTCGTTCCCCCCGAAAGGCCCGGCGCGGAACCAGCAGAACTCGTCTGTGCATACAGCGTCGAGAAGAGCATGCGACTGGACTTAAAGGCCGTAGTTCCCACATTTGCGATGTTGTTACCAATGACATCCAGTCGCTGCTGATTGCTCAGAAGACCAGTCAGACCTGTAAACAATGCATTTGATGAACCCATGAAAGCCTCCTCGAATCATCGAAGCGATGATCCCAAATGAAAACTAAAGACCAGCGCCGTCGTCCTCGTTCTCAGAACCGTCACCTTCGTTGTCGGAACCACCATCTTCATTCTCTGAACCGCCCTCATCATCCGAACCGTCCGCACCCTCGGATTCCTCATTCGAATCGGAATCGCCCGTCGGAGCATTGGGATCGATTGAATCGAGCACGTCCTGCGTGATGATCGTCTCGACTCCGGATATGGGCAGGAAGGCCCCGCTATCGAGTTCGAGCGCAATCTCGTCGCCCTGTCGCACGACAGCCGAAACGATCCCTCCGATGCGTACACCACTCCAATCAAGACCACCGACGAAGCGGCCGATCAGCCCGCTGGCCGAAGCGAGTTGATTCTCGAACACGAGGGACTGCATGTTCTCGACCATCTGCATGTCGGACTCGATGGATCTGATCGAATTCATCTGATCAAGAAGCGCTGCCGAATCCGTTGGAGCCAGAGGGTCCTGATTCGTCAGCTCGGTGAACATGATCTTGATGAAGTCCTCGGAACTCATCGAAGCGAAGCCACTGGAAGTGGTCCTCTCCACGGAACCGAAGAGATCCGGCGCATTAATCTGACTCATCGATCGGTCTCCTGAGCAGCCTGTTCAGTCAAGTTGAATTCCTCTTCGAAGCCATTCGTGGCGTGCTGTCCCACCGACGTTCGATTGCGGCGACTTCTTCCATCCGAGTCGGACTTGTCGGAACGAGAATCCCGGGGCTCATCCTCAGACCGTGAATTCTCCGTCGCACCCGACGGCTGTTGCTCATGCTTGATCTCAAGTCGATCCAGGTTGTACCCCTGTGACTCGAGCGACAACCGCAACCTCGAGGTCGAAGCCTCCAGCACCTTCACAGCCGCCTTGGTCGCGGCCTCGATCGATGCTTCGACACGATTTCCATCTACCTTCACATCAATCGTGACTGAACCAAGCTGGAGAGGATTGAGTTGAACCCGCATCCTGCCTCCTCGCTGAGCCATCAAGGTCGTCATCCCCTGCAATGTCCGGGCTTCCGCCTCCGCCATTGTCTTGATGGCAGCGGGTGCGTGGCCTCTCGTGTTCTGCCCGGATCTAAGCAAACTCATATTCCGGCCACCCGACTCGATGTTTGCTTCGACCTCGATCGCTCGGAGCACCGCAGCCGGTACACCTCTCAAGACTGGCTGAGCAATGAGCTGGGACGACTGTGTGGATTTGACATCAACATTGGAGAGCGGCTTAGATGGCAACGCTTCAACTGCTGAGGCTTGTGCCCGTAGAGAAGAAGCCTGCCCATGAACACGCCCCATGGCCCTCAGCGGTAAACGAACTGTGGAATTGGAGTCTCGGGAAAGTTTGCCGGTTTCACTAGATTGCGAGCCCCATCTGGCGTCAGACACCTCATTCAGACTCTCCTCCAAGCGCCGTTCTTGCGCATCTTCCTGCTCGATTTCACGCGAATCCTGCGCCTTCAGCTGTGAATCCTCATCCAACTGGTCCTCAACCTGCTCGGCTATCGACTGGGACAAGGTGGGGCCTTCCGTCACATCCCCCGATGCGTGCTGTGAACCCAATGCAGGGTCATAGAGGCCACCGACCCCGGTTGAGAGGTTGGAAAAGGCTGTCGATGTCCAGCTTGCCTCAGCGGGTAGGACTGGATTGTTTGCCGCGGGAAACACCTTCGGAAAGCTCCTTCGAGGGAATGGGCCATGAATCGGTCCCATATCGCCCAAGGGCTTCCAGCAACTTCCCTGCCAGTTCCATTTCAGCCGCAGATTGGAATTCCCGGAGAATTCGACTTGCCGATCGCGGCTGCATGGCATCCAAGGCGGCAACCGCATCCTCGAAACGCCCCTGCTCTGTCATGCTCAGGATCCAGATTTTCGCCTGCGCGGGCTGTGCCGCCTCGATGAGATCGATCGATCGATGGAACTGCGTATCGGGATCCCTGCCGGCAACCGGTGCCTGAGCAGTCTCCTTCGCCATCTCGAATGCGGCACGCTCCACCGCCAATGCCTCTCTGGCTTCTGCCAGCGACTTGAGTGCCATGTCGATCTGACTCTGGCGAGCCGTCGCCTGATGCTGGAGGACCTGATAGTCGACCGCCAGTCGTCTGGTCTCATCTCCTCGCATGACGAGCCGCCTGGAACTGCTGCCGAGAACTCCGCTCTCTTCAGTCAGCGGCCGAGCATTCTCCACTTCATCCGCAATGGGGTCCGCACTCATGAGTATCGAGTACATGGATGACACTCGATCCGAATCAAGGCGACCGTTCGACCACCACCAAATGATGATCATCCCACCAGCCAGAAGAATGAGGAATGACGTCGTTGATGCGATGTACCAGGCTTTTTTCATTTCTCGATATTCCCAATCATGCTGAGTTCCAACTCATCTCGACGCTCAGCTCGACGACACCCTCGCTTCCAATCCTCATAGGCCTGATCATGCAGGGACTCCAGACCTTTTCGTTCGGAACTCGCCTTCAACAGCAACCGAAGAGCCGATTCGATGCGGGGCTCAAGTGCCGCTCTTTTCAGAATCAGTGAATGAGCGTGCCCTGCTTCCTGACGACTTATCGAAGCATGCATTCGAAGCATGTCTATCTCAAGCTTGCCAACCATCCCGGATCTATGCAGATGCAGTGATTCGATCCGTCTTCTTTCCGCATCACGCAGCTTCTCCTCAAGCAGGTTTTTCTCCCTGTTGAGAATCGACAACTCCTGTCGAGCCGCCAGTTCCACTCGCTTGCGAACATCGAGAACACGCTGAAGTCGGAATTTGAATCTTCGGCTGCTCATGATCCAGAGGAGCCTCCGGTTCTTGCGACTGCGTTCTTTCCGGTCACGAATCGTTGTCGCATTCGAATGGCGTCCGTCGCCAACTTCACGAGCCCCCGACAGGTCTCGGGGAAACCACAGGATTCATCGGATGGCTGCTGCAGGAAACCGGAGATCTGCTCCCGTATCTCAATCGCGGTATCCGTAACAGGATCGTTGCCCTTCACATAGGCTCCGATGGCGAGAAGTTCCTCGGCATCGTCCAACGCGGCCAGCAGCTTCTTCAGTTCGGATCTGCCGGCACGATGGTTTTCATCACTCAACCGTTCAGCCACTCGTGAAATGCTCTGGAGGCAGTCAACCGCCGGATAGCAACCTTTCGATGCCAGTCTCGGACATAGAACAAGATGGCCATCCAACACGCTCTGGGCAGCGTCCGAAACGGGCTCCGCCATGTCATCACCTTCGACAAGAACCGTGTATAGACCCGTGATCGAGGCACGTTCACTCACAGCCCCTGCTCGCTCGACCAGAATCGGAAGCATGGAGAAAACAGATGGCGGATACCCTCGCATCGCGGGGCTTTCGCCACTGGCCAGACCGATCTGCCTCTGGGCCTGAGCAAATCGTGTGAGGGAATCCATCGCCAGCAACACATGATTACCCTCATCCAGATCCCGAAAGTATTCGGCAATCGCCGTCGCCAGAAGAGATGCTCTGACACGAAGCAGAGGCGATTCGTTACTGGTCGCCACCACCACCACGGACTTTGCCAGACCTTCCGGTCCGAGGCAGTCATGGATGAATTCCTGAACTTCGCGACCACGCTCCCCAATCAGGGCGATCACATTCACATCACTTGCGGAATGTCGAGCAATGGACGCGAGCAAAGTAGACTTCCCTACACCTGGCCGCGAGAAGATGCCCATTCTCTGTCCGTGACCAAGTGTCGCCATGGAATCAATGACTCTCACACCCGTTGGAAATGGAATCTTCACCGGCGAACGAGACAAGGGCTCGATGCCGGAACCGACCAGCGGCCGCATGCTCTCTGATCGGATCGGACCTCGACCATCGAGCGGTCTTCCAAGTCCGTCGATCACTCGTCCCAGAAGGCCTGATCCCAGCGAAACCAGTCTTCCTGAGCTCTGAAGACCTCGTATAGGACAGCCCGGTTGGATACCGTCGAGATCGCCATACAGCATCACGACATGTTCATGCCCGTGAAATCCGATCACTTCCCCCTGTCGGCAGGACTCCCCGGTTCCATCCACATCGACCGAGACCGCTGATCCGACTGACAGCGGAAGATGCGTCGCATGAATGGCAAGTCCCTGAATGGCCTTTACTGATCCACTTATCTTTCGTGTCTGCAGCGCAGGGAGCACATCGATTGCATCGGCAAGACGCGTCATGCGGCTTCATCCTCGATCCGAACCGATATCGGATGCTCGCTTGCGACCTCCGGAATCATGACGGCCACCAGACGTTCAAGCTGGATCTCGATGGATGAGTCGATCTCCCCCCCACGCATCCGCAGCAGACAGCCGCCCGACGACATCGTTTCGGATGTCTGGATTGTCACATATCCAGCGCTGTCGAACTTCTCGAGCAGACCTGGCAAAGCCTGATGAACACGTTCACGATCGGATTCAGAAACGACTATTTCAAGATCCGAAGGTGACTGGGCAAGGTCCAGCGCATGTCGCAACTGGTCGATGACGACGTCCGAATCGTGCTCGACCTGCCGATGGATGATGCGTTCTGCGAAGGCCAGAGACAACTGCATGACCTGGACAGCAGCGACATCACGCCTCTCCTTCTCGGCCTGTTGCCATTCATCGATCAGATCGAACCAGGTCTTACAAAGTGACTGCAATTCTGCAGACATGGCTTCTTCAGCCGCTGCTCTCCCTTCCTCGAGTCCCTGCTGATAGCCGAGCGCATGACCAGCCTCGAGTCCGGCGAGTCGAGCCTTCTCACGAATCTCGGCAACTTCATTCTGGACACTCTCCAGGGCCGCCCCGATGATTCGATTTGCATCGTTTCTGGCACGATCGACTATCGATTGGGCGCTCGCCTCCACCTGATCGGAGGAGTGCACCTGTGATGACAGATCGATTGTTTCATTGGCCTTGATGAGCGGCATGCCAATCTCCTACACGACGACTTCCGAATCTCCACCTCGACCACTGACGATCAATTCGCCCGCATCCTCGAGCCGGCGGACGATGTCGACGATTCTCTGCTGTGCGGCTTCCACATCACTGAGTCGGACAGGCCCCATGAACTCCATGTCCTCCCGCACGACTTCCGCCGCACGTTCGGACATGTTGGAGAAGATCTTCTCGCGGAGATCCTCCGTTGCCGTCTTCAAGGCAAGGGCGAGCATGTCGTTGTCTATCTCCTTGAGGACAGTCTGGATACCGCGATCATTGACGAATCGAACATCCTCGAAGACGAACATTAGTCGCCTGATGTTCTCAACCAGATTGGGACTGTCGACCTCCATGCCCTCCATGATCGTGCGTTCCGTGTTCCGATCGCAGAGGTTCAGAACCTCGGCCACCGCCTTGACGCCGCCGACACGCTCGGAGGAACTCGAGAGCATGTTGGCCAACCGATCCTCGAGCCCCGCCTCGACTTCATGGACAAGATCTGGATTCGTCTGTTCCATGTTCGCCACTCTGCGAACCACCTCGATCTGCTTCTCGGAAGGCAACCCGACCAGAATCTCCGAGGCACGATCCTGATCCAGATGACTGGCAATCAATGCGATCGTCTGCGGATGTTCTTCTTGTATGAATGCCAACAACGTATCGGACTCGACTCTTCGAAGAAAACTGAACGGGGTTCTCTGAACCTGTGTCTCCACTTGGTTCATGACCTGTGCGGCACGTTCACCATCGAGCGAATCATTCAATAGACGTCTTGCGTAATCCAATCCTCCCTCGCGGACATACTGACTGGCCAATTGAAGGCTGTAGTACTCCTCGACGACTTCCTCGGCCAGAGATGGTGGAACCTCCTCGATGGCAGCCACGATCGAAGTCACACGCTGGACAATCTCCGTTGGAAGCTCTCTCAACATCGATGATGCCGTCTGCTCGTCAAGACTCAGAAGAAGCACCGCCGCCTTGACAGGACCTTCAAGGTCGATGGCACGATCAGGCAGTTTCTGTCCAGGTCGAAATGGCATCAGCTCTCGGTCCTTGTCCATCGTCGAAGCACCGATGCCGATTCCTCGGGCCGAGCCTGAACCGCTTCACGGATCTGGTCGAGCATGACACGGCGTCGAACTTCGTCATTGTTTATCTCAATCCCGTCCAGAACGACATCGGCGTCATCGACTTCGCCGATCACATCGACATCCTCGGCCAGTAGAGTCGCTTGCCCCGTTTCGATCGCGGGCCGGGCTTCATTGATGCCAGCACCCACTCGACGCAGCATCATCACCATCATCCCGACCGCCAGACCGGCAAGAAGGACGAGACCGGCCGTTGGCAGCCAGGTCGACAAGGCGGAGGCCTCCTGCCAACTTCCGGATACCGCGGCGAAGGAACTCTGTTCAGCGATAACGGCAACATCGTCGAAGACGGCGACCGTCACCTCTCCACGACGCATCCCTTCGGCCGAACCAGTGGCAATCAGGGGCATCACCTGCAACTCGATGGATTCAAGCGTGCTCTCTATGAGCTGATCCATCGAACCGCCATCAGGCATCTGGCCGGAGCTGGTTCCGGAACGCTGCTTCTGCAATGCCGTGAAATAGGATCTGGGAATTCCGATGCTGGCATTGATCTCAAGGGCATAACCGCCCGGATCGATGACCCTCTGGTCGCTTCGACCGAAGGCCGGGACGCTTTCCACGCGTTCGGAGGTATCGGCACTCGATGGCCCAGATTGGGCGGCGATCGGCAACGGCATCGTCACCCGAAGACCGGAATTGGCACGGATACCGGGCTCTCGTCCGTTCACCGGTGTCGTTCGGGTCGACTCGGATAGTGTCTCCTGAGTGACACCGAGCTTGGGATCCTCGTAACTTGTGGTCTCACGGACGATCTCCCGTGATTCAACCACGGCATTAACGCTGATTCGAATTCCCTTGATGTAGCCGAGTGATTCCTGCAGTCGTGAGTGAGCCATCCTCTCGGCGGCCAGCTTAGTCTCCATGTTCCTTGTGGAAGCCACGGCGTCGCCGGATCTCGCCGCCATCGCCCGCCCGGTTCTGGCGTCGATGACCGAAACCGATTCCGCCTTCAATCCCGAGATGGAACCGGCCACCATTCTGGCGATCGCATCCACACCTTCAGGTTTCAGAGGCTCCGATTCCGTCACGACGGTCACAGAGGCCGTTCGAGGAACGAATGCGCGGCCAATTCCGATATGGTCATCCTCTCCACTTATAACCACGGTCGCGGTGCGAACCTGAGACATCTGGGAGATCATTCTGGCCAGGACATTCTGTGTGGCGACACGTGTACGCGTCCGCTGCTGACCCTTGGTCAGGAACATCCGCTCGTCCTTGACCATCTTGTCGAAGTCGATCTGATCAGGGGTGATCACCGAAGCCTCATTCAACTGGCTCACGATCTGGTCACGATCGTCCTGATTCACCAGAATCGCCGAACCAGTGTCTTCGAAATCGAGATTGTGACTGGACAGATAGGCCACCGTGCGGACCTTGGCATCGCTGCTCAAGGTGACCGGCAATGGCACCATCGTAGAACGGCCCGCATACAGCGAGACTAGAAAAAGGCCCATGACCAGAATCACGGCCACGGCACCTGCCAGCATTCGGGTCGGCACCGAAAGGCCTCGCAGGCGGTCAAGATACGTTCGCGTCATGTCCCCAGAAATTGCCATCGATCTTCGGCATCCTGCCTGATCGAGTGAACGGTCTTCACTGCCGAGCCATCGGTTCCTCCATGAACTACAGGCAGCAGTGGGTCATTCCCATTCAGCTAGATACGCAGTTGCTTGACCTCCTCATAGGCTTCCAGAACCTTGTTTCGTACCTGCAGCAGCATCTTGAAGGCTGTGTCCGCCTTTCGAGCTGCGAATAGAACACTCTCGATATCGTCTCGTCGACCGGCCGCGAAATCCTCCGCTGCCACCTGCGCTGCTTCCTGAAGCTCGTTGACCTGAGCCATCTCCGCCTTCAGGATGTTCCCGAAATCTGCTTCAGCAGCCTTGGGGTCCGCCATCTTGCTGGCAGCAAGACTTCCCGGAGCTGACGGTCCTGTGATGAGTCCAAGTGGATCATTCATGGTGGCGTTCCCAGAGCGAGGCCCTAGGTGAGAATCTCCAGAGCAATGCTGTACATCGACTTCGTAGCCTCCGCAACGGTAATGTTCGCCTCATATGCCCTGGAAGCTTCCATGGCATTCATCTGTTCGATGACCAGAGAGATGTCCGGATACCCCACATATCCCTGCTCATCAGCCCACGGACTGTCCGGCTCGTACCGCATCTGCAGTGGACTGTCGTCAAGCATGATTCCTGAAAGATGTACTCCATGGCTGCTGCCGTTGGCGGGATCTCCCGGCGAAAACATGGGAATACGACGTCTGTAGGGCTCATATTCCCCTTCGGCGTTGAGAATGGTCTCGATATTTGCCAGATTTCCGGCAATCGCCGTCATTCGCTGACGCTGAGCCACCAATCCAGAGCTCGAAATGTCAAGGGCACCAAACAGCAAGTCAGTTCTCCATCAGGGTCAGATTCGTTCTCTTATGGCCACGTCAAGCATGTCGAACTGGTTGTTCATGAGTTCGACCGCAGTTCTGTACGTCAGGAAGTTCTCCACCAGCCCCTGCATCAATCTCTCCAGACTCCGATCATTGCCGTCCTGAAAAAGCAGATTCTCCCCCATTGGAACCGGATGAAGGGCCACATCATCAGCCGTGAACTCGATGGTCGAAGTAGATCCAATATCGAGTGATCCGAACCGGTCCCGCCCCTGCATGCGACGCTCATCGACGGCTTT
>MDTD01020427.1_pt1 | contig 17976 bp, 12 predicted proteins | sample 811221 | NCBI WGS metagenome assembly MDTD01 (sample SAMN05326646, study PRJNA326480) | marine metagenome | isolation source: seawater | place: Pacific Ocean: South West | collected 2011 | reverse complement strand
GCACCATGACTCAGACTGGCACTGCACTGACGACTTCGGACAGAGCGAGGAATTCGAGCACTCTGCGGACTGGGACGAGTGGTCAGGTTCAGACGATGATGGCGATGGCGCCCCAACTCCAGAAGAGGCTATGGAATCTGTAGATGCGAATGACGATGGATACATGAGTTTCCAAGAGTTCCAGGATTCCTGGGATTCCGATCCAACAAACCCAGAACTGGATTACGACGAGGTCTCAATCCTGTTCGATGATTGCGACTACGATGGAAGCGACCTAATCGACATCGACGAGATGCAGTGCTTCATCGATGGCATTGTGGACATGGCACCTGGCGGAGGCGAAGAGTGGGACGCATGGGATATCTACCTATTTATGGACGCTGATGAGGACGGAGAAGTCACGGCCTCGGAGTGGGCTGACTTTGTCAATTACACCGATGATGGTGAAGATGGTGAGATGACAGAAGAAGACTTCGAGGGCCTCTCAGGCTTCATTGATATGTACGATTACGATGAAAGTGGAGGATTGGATTGGGATGAGTTCCAAGACGCTTGGAATGACTGCTGTGCTGACGATGAAAACGACGAGATGTTCACCTGCGACAACGGCGATGAGATCCCGATGGACTGGGTTGACGATGGCTGGGACGACTGTGACGATGGCTCTGACGAGGACGGCTCAGGTGGAGATACTCTACCACCAATTATCACCGGATTCATCGCAGACAACCAGACTCTAAACGCACCTATCTCCGACTTCGAACTACGAGCCCTCAGCGATTGCGAAGAGGAGTATGACGAGGAGACCGGCGAGATGATTGAGCCCGACCTAAACGACTGCACTGTCGACTTCAGCATCCCATTGAACGGTGGAGAATCCCATGGCGTCACTCTGACATACACAGATCATGATGCAGACGGTCTAATCTCTCCTGGAGATGAGATTACATTCGAATTCGAAGACGTTGATGGCGATACTAAATTCGAGATTTACGACACCTGGGCATCAGAGTACTCAGCTCAGTCAGCAGCTATGCCACCTGCACTACCTGGCTTCGGCGCCCTGATGGCACTGACTGTGTTACTCGGTGCTGCTTTCGCGACCCGCCGTGACTGAATACACGAAAACTCGGTAGTCCCTGTCCCCTCTTGGGGACAGGGCTATGAGTCCCCTCCCTCGTGGCTATACTGTGACGGCAGCGGAAGTGACAGAAGCCGCTGAGGTAGAAGTAGAGGAAGACCCTCTCGATAGGGAACTAGACCGAATACGTCAGCGCCGAACAGGTCAGAGGAGGTTCTTCCGAGGAACCTTCGATGACTGGACCCTATTAGTCGGAGTAATCTCAGGAATCGTTTTCTTTGGCGGGATGATGGTATTGTCTTCCGGAATGTTTGCGGCCGATTCAATAACATTGGACCAAACACTATCCAAGACTCCAATCGACCCTGGAGGGGAGTGCCAAGATCAGAAGGGCGAGGTTTGGATTAGAGCATATGGAGACCATGATAGCTTGGTTGTAAAATCCAATAATGCTCCTTCATCTGGAACAATTTTGGTCGCCCACCTGAATCTTGAGAATAGCAATGAAACACTGATTTCTTCTTATCATGGCGGAATAGCAGATATCCGCTCAGAGATAGAAATTGATGATTCGATTTCTGAAGGAAACTATCTTCTGGAGGCCACATTGTACTACTCAGAGTCTGAGGATTCATTCGAAGACATAGACAATGAGAGTTCATTTCTCTCTATTTCAGATTCCCTGACCAACCTCAATTCGAAACAATTCCCTGTTGAGATCAAGACAGTCAAGACAGGGGGCTTGTTCAATAGAGCAGAATCTGTCGAGGCAGTAGTCACGGATGACGAACCTAGAACCTGTTTGTCGATTCAGGATTTCGGCACTATGGGATGGCTCCTGATGGGTGCTGAGTGGGTGGGGGGAAGAGAGACTGCAATGCTATTCGGATCAGATGAAGGAGCTCCTGCTTGGTGGTTGGCCCTCGTCTCACTCGGGATGTCGATATTCTTCTTGTGTGTCCAGTATCCGTTGATGCACAGATTGTATCACAGAGATGCAGACGATTTGCTTAGCAAGGCGCAGACCAAGAGACTGATCGAGCGTACCATCGCTTCAGTCGAGGATGAGTTGCGTTGCAAGGTCGACTTTGAGCAGATGAGACTACAAGACAGACCGATTTCAATCGATGTAATCGTCCCCTACCAGACTACTGGCAAGACCATAGCCTCACCAATAGATGTCAGAGCTGAGATAACCAAGGAACTGCTCGAGGAGTTCGCTGTATTCGGTGAGATGCGACCGTTACAACTCAAGGTAGTCTGCACAGACGCAACCACCTCGACAGACCTAACTTCACTTGGCCCCGAGTTCTTCTACAGCGGGTCTTCTCCGGTTCAACTCGCTGAGGACTACAGTCCCTTCTTCTCTGGCATCAGTGCCTTCGGACGCCTCGATACAGCCACCCACGAGAGCCTCGCTCGTTGGTTCCGAAAGCACGACCTTGTCGACTTCGGATCCGCTGTGATGGCCGACGAGGACGCGGTCTTCATCAGGGCGATTTACCGTCCAGTACAACGCTTTGCATACTTCTTGTTCAAGCCCACATACAAGGATCTGCAAGACGACTTGGAGGAGCATCTCAGAGCTGACATTGCTCAACACCTTACTGGCCGCTCACTGGTCGTAAGTGCACGAAATGAGAAGTCAACTCTAGCAGATCGGGCAGTAGCTGGGAGGGTTGAACAAGGCGTGAATGAGTACACCGGTGAGGCGATGGTGGCTAAGCGCGGTGGGATTGCAGGAGCCTTGCTCCAAAACCCGTTCATGGGGGACATCCTGTCTTCTGTGGAGTATGTCGCTCACAAGAACCAGGATCGCATCGACAAGTACGGATATTGGGGACTAATCGTGTTCGTATGGATTCCTTTCATGGCTAGCGGAGTCCTTGTCGGAGCCATGCTAGGACTGGTGGCCAGAATGCCCTTTGAGAGGGTGCTTGCAGCCTGCCTGATTGGAGGTACAGCAGCCTCTCTGACATGGGCATATACCGCTAGGGGAATAATTGAGTTCATGGAGCGATATCACGCTGAGGCTATCATCCCAGTCATCTTGCTAATCGCTGTGGCTTTTACTTGGTTGAAGATTAGAGACAACAGAATCAGGCGCAGAGAAGAACTGTTCAGGGACTCTATGGCCTTCTTCTCAGGTGCCTCCGAGTAGTTGATTAGTGGATTCTGCTCGCACGAACTACGGAGTAGTTCGAATGTCTAGGTCACTAGTGAGAATGAAAGGGCTGGAGAGGCACTACCACATGGCCGCTGGTACAGTAAGAGCCCTAGATGGAATTGATTTGGAAATATATGAGGGTGAGCGAATAATCCTGCTCGGCCCCTCGGGCTCAGGTAAGACGACCCTGCTGAACTGTATATCAGCCCTAGACAGCCCGACTGCTGGTTCGTACAGATTTGCAGGTGAGGATGTACCTAGGACTCCTGAAATTCCACTTAGATGGTGGAATCGAATAACTACCGAGAGTCGCACTGCTTGGTTCAATCCCTTACGACCTCTCTTACGCATCCTATTCTATCCCTTGCATTATTTCTCTTACTCTAGACCTATGGCAAAGGCCAGTGAGGAAGCCACATCATTCAGGAGAGACAATATCGGATATGTGTTCCAATTCTTCAATCTGCTACAGGACCTCACAGTGCTTGAGAACATCACTCTGATTCAGGAGTTAGCAGGAGGCCGAGATGAGGCCCGCGCACGTCAACTGCTCGACCTTGTGGGGCTTAGCGAGGAAGTCGACAGATTCCCAGCCGAGATTAGCGGAGGACAACAGCAGAGAGTGGCGATTGCGAGGAGTCTGGCCAAGAAGCCACGTTTACTCCTCGGAGACGAACTGACTGGAAATCTCGATTCCAAGACATCGGCCATGGTCATGGAAGTCTTGGTGAAGGCTTGCCAGGCTGAGGGGATTACCTGCGTCTTCGTGACTCACGACGAGTCTCTTGTCGAGTACTCAACCAGAGTAGTCAGACTCGATAGCGGCAAAATTGTCTCAGATGACCCGATTGGATGAGGTGATCGAGTGTCCAGTCTGCTGACCAAGCGCCTCGCAAGGAGTCTGATGAAAAGGAGGTTGATGCTATTCGCGGTAGTCAGCATGGTTGCTGTCGGATTGTTTGCCGGAATCTCGTTCGGGACTTATGCTAACTCGGTTCACAACCTGTACGACAATATCTACGCCGATGAGGATGATGGAGTTAATCTCGCAGATATTTGGGTCGAGAACACAGCATCAACATGGGACGGCGAAATCGCTGACTCACTATGCTCTGAGATAGCGCAGAACTGGCCCGACCCCGATTTACCTCTAGTTTATTGTGAGCCCAGAGTGGTACTAGATGGCCTGATGTTTCATTCCGAAGAAGGTGATGAGAAACTTGTTCCTGCTGTCTGGCATGGTATCGACGAGGGCTGGATAGACAAGGTCTGGATGCCGGACCACGATTGTTGCTCAGGCAGACTGGCGGCCGCAGATGACGAGATAGTGCTGGATGAGCATGCTGCATCTGGTATGGGTATCGTAGTCGGAGATGTAGTCTCGATTGGTGCTGGCCATGGTAGCATGAACTTCACTGTGGTTGGAATCGGTTACCATCCATACCACCTTTACTACGCTGTGGAAGGATCCATCCTTCCAGCAGATCCCGGAACATTCGTTACCGGATATCTGTCCGACTCTGGAATTGAGCGCCTAGGCAATCTGAGTGCAGGTTCTGCCAATCTACTACTCCTTGACGTCGAAGGCACCCCTGAATTCGACCTTCAGTCTACAGTAGAAGTCGAAGGAGAGAGTCTTAGCCAAGCTATCGTCTATGTCAGACAAACGGTAATGGACAACGATGATTCCTCATTCATCACTTACGACAGATCTGGAGTAACCTCAGTCGAATTCCTGCGCGCTGATGCTGAGGGTGCCAGTATGAGTTATCCAATCATCACTGGGATGATTGCTATGGTCGCTGGAATCACAATCTTCCTCAGCCTACAGAGGTTAATTCAGTCTCAGGCAAGAGAGATTGCAATTCTACGCACTCTTGGAGTCCCAAAATCAGCCATTATGCCCGGGTTTATTCTAGCGCCTATAGCAATCGGAATATTCGGTTCTTCGATTGGCATCATCCTAGGGGCTGTCTTCGGTGGGCCAGCCATGGTAACAATGTATGAGGATATTATTGGTATTCCAGCAATCGGATTCAGTACTGAGCCATCGCTGATTCTACAGAACCTCGGCATCTCGATGGCGGTAGTCTTGATTGCCGGAATCAAACCCGCTTACGAAGCATCTACCATCCAACCACTCGACATACTGAGAGGGCAAAACGAAGTCAGGATTTCCTCGCGCGGAATCCAGAGGCTGACTTCGCGTCTACCCACCACGGTGGGTCTGACCGTCAGATCTAGTGTCAGGAAGCCGATGAGGCTGGTTTTCACCTTCTTCGCAGTCGGACTCTCAATGCTCATCTTCGGCACCATGTCGATGATGATGGACTCCATGGAGAATTTGGTCAGCGGAGCCGACCAGAATTGGGATGCACAGGTGAACGTACCATTCGGAGGCGAAGCAGCAGTCATTGAATGGGCCGAGGGTAACGGTGCGGATTACGAGGCCATGCTGGTGTTCCCAGGCAATGCCGAGGGCGATACCAGACAGTTCCTAGCCTATGGATTGGATGTCATCTCGACCGCTGACGATGCAATGATTCCAATTGAATTGGTTGAAGGAAAGTTACCCGCATTAGGGGCGGGCACTCCTGAGGTCATAGTCGATGAGGGGACTATGCTGTTCCTCGAATGGGAGATTGGTCAGACACAGACCGTTATGTTTGGCCCATTCTCACTTGAAGTCAAGATAACCGGAGTAACCAGAGGAGAGATCTCGAGGACGGTCTACTTCCACCGCTCCGACTTGTCTGATGCCATCGGCTTGCAAGCGACTTCCATCCTCCTGTCACTCCCCGATGGCGTAGAGTTGGATGATCAGGTAGGTGAGATGTCAGTCGGAATCACACAGAGACAGGACATGATTGACTCATTCGACTCTCTACTAGAGAAGCAGCAGGGCATCTACAATGCGATTCTAGGGCTTGGAATCCTGATTGCAGTCGCAGTACTCTCAATCACCCTGCTGATGAACCTCAGTGAGCGGGACTCAGAACTTGCAACCCTAAGAGTTCTGGGTGCGCCTATGTCTATAATCAGGAAGATGATGCTAGGTGAGCACTTCGCAATCGGACTGATTGGAGGAATCCTTTCGGCCGCATTCACCATCATAATGGCACAATATCTGATTTCACAACTCGTGCAATGGGCGTTCTACTTCACTCTGCAACCGAATTTCGCTAGCACACTCCAATTGATTCTAGTGGTAGTGGTCATCTCTGTACTATCAACACCGATTGGAACTTGGCGAGTCAGCAAGATGGACCTAGTCGAGAAGGTCAAAGACCTCTCACAGTAGCGCTAGTCCGTGCGAGTCGCAACTTGGAACCTCAATGGTATCAGAGCCGCGCACCGCAAGGGTCTGAGCGACTTCACCAAACGCATCGACGCAGATGTCTGGCTGTTTCAGGAAGTCAGGGCGTTGCCCGAGCAGATGCCCGATGAGTGGCAACCTCCAGAAGGGCACGATGTTATCTGGCATCCTGCTCAGAAGAAGGGTTACTCCGGCGTGATGACCTGTTCGCGAGTAGGCCTCAGTGAGGTCGGACGTGGTATCGAGACTGAGTTAGATGAGACATTGGATCCCGACGGCAGGGTCCTCCACACCAAGCACGGCAAACTCCACTGCGTCAACATGTATCTGCCGAATGGATCATCCAGCTCTGAGCGCCAAGCGTACAAGGACACATGGATTGAGGATATGCTGACTTGGTCCAAGCAATTCATCGATTCCGATGAACCGGCGTTGCTGTGTGGTGACCTAAATATCGCCCATCAGGAAGACGACATCTGGAACCCTTCTGGTAATCGCAAGACATCCGGGTTCCTAGACCATGAGCGCGAGTGGTTCACACGGCTCCTCGAATGCGGTTGGCACGACCTGCTTAGGATCCATGTCGGCCCCGGAAAAGGACCCTATACATGGTGGTCCAACCGCGGCAGGGCAAGAGAGTTGGATCGCGGTTGGAGAATCGACTATGTTCTCGCAAACGATGCTGCAAGACCCCTGTTCAAGTCAGCTGAGGTACTCAGGGAAGGCGGGCTGGTTGTGTCCGATCACGCACCTCTAATCGTGGATATGAATCTGTAATCCGCTCCCTATGGGAGCGGTTTTGCGGGAAATGCCAGAATACACCACCTTTCAAGTGATGAAGCAGTAGCGAGGTTGTATGGCGGATACGCTGGAGGACAGGCTGGCTAGAATCCTCCCCGGCGGGAGAGGAGTCTGGATACCTATGGACCACGGGGCTTCCAACTATCCCGAGCAGGGCTTGCAGGACATGGATTCAATAGTTCAGAGCATCATTGCAGGAGGAGCTGATGCGATAGTCCTGCACAAGGGCGCACTAACCCACCATGCAGATACAACTGGATGGCACGGCTTTGTCTGCCATGTTTCCGCTTCCACTGTCCACGGTGGAGACAGAGACCAGCACAAGGTCAGCGTGGCAACCGCAGAAGAGTGCTGGCAACGCGGCGCCATGGGAGTCTCCGGTCAAGTCAATCTCGGCGATGATGCCGAGACCGAGATGATTGAATCCTTAGGAAGGCTAACCACAGAGGCATTTCCCCTCGCAATGCCAGTGCTAGGAATGATGTATCCACGCGGCCCAAATCTCAAGATTTCTGATGAAGATTCAACAAATGGAGTAGCCCATGCAGCACGCCTCGCTTGGGAACTTGGGTGTGACGTTGTCAAGGTGCCTTGGACAGGCTCGATTGAGTCATTCAGAGAAGTTACTCAGGCAGTCCCGATTCCCGTTTTGATTGCAGGTGGGCCATCAGGAGGAACTTTCCTTGAGACTCTCCAGACAGTTGAGGACTCAATCAGTGCTGGCGGGGCAGGAGTATGCATGGGCAGACAGGTATTCGCCAGTGATGACCCGAAATCGCGTGTTGCTGCTCTTAGAGCGGTTATCCACGATGGGGAATCCGCCGAAGATGCATCAGAGTTACTTGGGGGTCAGTGATGGAAATTTGGCTCGATGCATCTGAAATCGATTCGCCAGACACACCAGAAGGCGTCAGCAGGGTCTGGTCTGGAAGTGCCCCAGATGTTGCCGAGGTCACTCTAGACGACCACCACGGTCAGGACGAGGCACTCTCGTTAATCGGATCCGTTCCTTGGGTATTGGTAAGATGCGCCGACTGGACGATGATACCTCTCGAGAACATAGTCGCAGCCGCCTCATCTAGCGGCACAAAGGTGGCCTCAGCAATCTCGCGAGAGATCGACCTCAACGGAGCAGCGTTCTCTTTGCAGCATGGAGTGGATGCGGTCTTACTTCCTCCCGAGGCAGGTAACGAGTCACTTTGGGCCGCAGCAAGGGAGATTGCTCCAGAGATTGTCGAATTCGCTGAAACATTGGAAGCCCCTAGACTAGTCCCTGCAGCAATACTGTCAGTCGAATCAGCAGGAGTCGGTGAGAGAGTATGTGTTGACCTGATTGAGCGCCTCTCTCCAGGAGAGGGAATGGCAATCGGCTCCTCATCCGGCTCACTATGCTTAGTCCACGCAGAGACCATTCCTTCCGGGTATGTGCCCTCAAGGCCATTCAGAGTTAACGCAGGAGCGATTCACGCCTACGTCTTGATGTCTGACGGCTCTACGAGATATCTCAGCGAACTCCAAGCCGGCGACGAGGTAGCGGTTCTATCGAGTGACGGCTCAAAGCGAGGGGCCGTGATTGGTAGACTCAAGGTCGAGCGCAGACCGTTCATCATGCTCAGATTCTCTACACCGATGAATGAAGGACAAATCATGCTCCAGCAGGCCGAGACAGTTCGCCTAATTTCAGCCTCTGGCGAGCCTGTTTCAGTCACCAATATCGAAGAAGGTTCAGAGATCCTGATTCTCAATGAGGAGAGCATGCGACATATCGGACAAGCAGTTTCAGGGGAGGTTGCCGAGAGATGAGCGTACTTGGAACAGGAACCGCGAATGGAGGGATATCCGTCCTCCATGCAGCAGGTCTGGGTAAGGGGTGCTCAGTAGGTATCGAACTCCAGTGCGAAGTCAGACTGGTTGAAGGAGAAACCTCACCTAGTGATGAGCACGGATTACTGGAAGCAGTCATGCAGGTCTGGGCAGAGTCTGGCTATCCACGATTTGATGATGCAGGATGGGAGATTGACAGCGAGATACCGATTGGACAAGGCCTCAAGTCAAGCTCGGCATTAGCGTGTGCTGCCCTCAAGGCCCTAGATCAGGCGTCTTGGACGGGATTGAGCGATTACGAGATAGTCGACATGGCTGTAGAGGCTCAAATCAGAGCAGGATGCACGATTACCGGGAGCATGGATGATGCATGGGCAGCCATATCGGTTGGTTGGAAATTAGTCGACCCCTCAGTTCCAGCCAGAGAATCAGTTCTGATGGAAGGGGATCTCGAAGAGGATCTAGAGGTCATAATCGGCCTGAGAGGACATAGAGCGACCTCTGCTGACTCAATTGATTTCAAGTCTCAGACAAAACTGTTTGAGAGGGCGTTGGCTTCTCTCTCAAACGGCTCATTGCTATCTGCAATCTCCACCAACGGTATGGCAGTCTCTGCAGCCATGAATGATGATGACTCACTCAGACTATGCAATTCTCTGATTGTCAGAGGGGCACTAGCTGCTGGTATCAGTGGCTCAGGACCCGCGGTGGCTGCAATATGTCTCACCGGCTCGGAAGACGCCGCTGAAATTCTCAAAGACTCATGCGAGCAAGTAGTCAGAACCCGAATCACCCGCCAACTAGGTATCGAGGAAGAGGTGGATGGATGGGAATGACACTAGGTGACGATCTCAAAGTCACCCTGTTCGGAGAAAGTCATGGCGCTTGCGTCGGTGCTCTAATTGAAGGAATCCCAGCAGGAACTCCGATTGATGAAGATGAATTGAACCGCGCTATTGCTAGCAGACGTCCCGGCAGAAAGGGCATGTCTTCCAGATCGGAAACCGATCAATGCGAATTGCTCTCTGGAGTGTATGAGGGAAAGGCCACAGGATGGCCAATTCTGATGCTTACTCGCAACTCAGATGCAAAACCATCTGATTACTCATTCCTCCCCGACCAACCCCGACCGGGTCACGCTGACATGGTCGAGAGCATACGCTCGAATGGCTCCAACGACCCACGAGGCGGAGGCTCTCATTCAGCCCGCCTCACCTATGGGTTGGTCACCGCAGGAAGCCAAGTCAAGTCTCTGTTAGACCAAGCAGGCTGGTCCTGTCACGCTCACTTACACAGTGTTGGAGATATTGTAGCCAGACCACTCTTTGTGTTGGACCGAGAAACCGAACCGGATCCGACCTCAGACATGGCGCGACTGAATTGTAGAGATCCCGTGGCAGCAGGGGAAATGTCCGAGATAATCGAATCAGTACGCATGGATGCCGACTCAATCGGTTCGTGTGTCGAGATTTTGATTACGGGTCTCCCCATAGGCCTAGGAGAGCCTTGGTTCGATGGAATTGAGCCAGCACTAGCACGAGGCTTGATGGCGATTCCAGGGGCCCGTGCAGTGGAGTTCTCGCAAGGATCCAAAGCTTCCAGAATGAGAGGATCAGAGCACAATGATAACTGGATTCCTGGTGCTGATGGCCCCATACTGGAAGGATCTGACTCTGCTAGCGCCGATGGCGCAATCGGCGGCATAACTACGGGGGCTCCAATCAGCATCATCGTTCACTTCAAGCCACCTAGCAGCATACCCCGTGAGCAGATGACCCTTCATCTGCCTAGCAATGAGGTGATGCCTCTCAAGGTGGGAGGTAGACACGATCCGGTCATCGGACCTAGGGCTGCACCTGTGGCTGAGGCAGTAGCGATGCTAGTGCTTGCAGACTTGGGCATTTCAGCAGAATTACTGAGCCCGCCGTAATCAGGCATTCTTCTCCTGCATCTGCTGAATTCTTAGAGGCAGGTTGATTGCGAACATAGCAGCGATTATTGTGAACACCATTACGGTACCTAGGGCAACTCCGTAAACGCTGGTCAATTCCACACTCTCTCTGAGGCGATGAGCTGCGACTTCATCGAACAGTCCAACGAATCCTGGGATAATCAGGTTAATCATCAGGGTGAGCAGAGCCACTAGCCCTGCGACAGCAGGAGTAATCATGAGAGAACGGTAGTACTTGCCAGTAATTTTCGTAACTTGCATCACATAGACCTCGCCAGTCCTGATTGATGTGTCGAGCATAGAGAACCTGATGATGCCACTTGTCAACTCTATGTACATCACAAGGAAGACAGCGTACAGAAGAAGCAGGAGTTTCTGGTAAATCTCCTCCTCCGGAAGAAGGTCCATTCCGAAGTCGACCTTGCTTCCAGCAAATCTCAGAGTAACCACAATGAGCAGAGCGTATGAGATGAGAATCGCTCTTTGATCCCTTTGAGAAATGCCGTAGATTCCAGCAGTCAGTCCGCCGAGCATCAGAACCAGATGGACAATTCCTCCGGCCGAGGGTAATCCTAGTGAATTAGCCACTGAGAACCAAACGGTCCCGCTAACAGGAGTGACCATGAAGGTCAGGAACCCCAGCATGACTAGAATCACAGTGGCGAGTTGCTGCAAAGTCGAAACCATTCTATCCGGAGGAAGGAACTTCGTCGAGCTTACTATCGGCCCTCCGAAGAAAGACTCGATGACTGTAGGGACATGTACCTCTGGTATGGCATCAGCAGGAATTTCTGTGTTAGACTTCAGGCGACCAGCCGCCTTCTTCCTGCTAGGGGCGGATGAACGGACTTTCTTACCCTCGTACAGGTGCGCCGTGTCACTGCCTCCATCTACGTCTACTTCGTCTGCCATTCAAACGCCTCCTAGAATCCCCTTGCTCCTGCCAATGCGGTATTTAGCAGCATATCAGGCTCCCAATCCATCACGAAGGCGCCCAAACCGCGCAATTCGCTGAGTAGTATGTCTCTCTCTGTCTTGAGAACCTCGTAACCGGTTCTGTCTAGCCTCCTTGCATCGAACTCGAACTCAAGGCTGCTAGGTGAGAGTATTGTGACATCGAAGTTCCTGGACCGCAGGTCCCTAACTGCGTTCACCACTGTAGGATCGTCCTCAAGCGGGCTTAGAATGATGACAGGACTTCCCCTGTTGATGTGAGGCATGATTCTGTCTGTGACGATTTTCAGCGGAGTGTTACCCTTAGCCATGGCTCCGGCAAGCTTGGTCAAAAGCACGAACAACTGCTTCTTGCCGGTATCTCTGTCGACGGAAACGATTTCGTCTCCATAGGTCACAAGTCCTACCGAGTCGCGTCGCGCGAGGAAGTACTGAGATAGGCTAGCCGCTGCTCTGGTGCTGTATACGAGTGAATTGCGACTTACAGGACCAGTTTCTGAGATGGCCCTGCTATCGACGATCAGGATGATATCGCTGACCGCGTCTCTTTCATATTCATTGACCATCATCTTGCCAGCGCTTCTAGCCGTAGCATTCCAGTTGACCTTCTTCATAGGGTCCCCCGGGATGTACTCTCTGAGGTTGTAGAAGTTTGAGCCTTCGCCAGGGTTTCGTATGTTGACAGCCCCGGTGAAGATCTTCGGAACTCTACTCTTAATCATCGCATCCTTGATGTCCTCCATCTTTGGGAACACTAGGAAGTCGTCATAGAGATTCAACTCTCGCTCGTTGTGGAAGAGTCCGAACGGGTCCTGTACTCTGATACACACCGGGCCTATGGTGTAGAATCCCCTGAGAGGAGTCTCAATGGTATACGCTATCTCAGTCTCACGCTTGGGTCCGAGTTCCATCAGTACGTAGTTGGCCCCTTTCTTGATTCGCATGACATCGGGGACTCGGTCTCTGACCTCCAGAACCTTGGAGAGATTTGAGCGGTTCTGGATTCTCAGTGTGACATCGATTTCTCCATCCTCAAAGATGCGAGAAGAAGAAATCTTACGCATCGCTGTGATGCTATGCAGTTGGATACCCTCGTCTGAATCGGCATCCTCCACTCTCCTGCCGGTTGATGCTACATCGGCATGGGTGGTTCGGAAGGCTGCCCAAGTGAGAAACGAGAGCAATACTACTGCTACAGTGACGAGTTGAGAGTTTCGCAGCACTAGTCCTAGGAGGTACAGGGCTATGGCTAGGGCTGCGAACATCGCAGACTTCCTACTCCATGCCAAGATCTCACCTCCTATGGTAGTCAGGATTATCTCAGACCGTAGGGACCTGAACCTGCCTCAGGATATCCTGAACGACTTCACCGCTCTCCAGACCCTTGATTTGGTGCTCGGGTTTCAGGATGAGCCTGTGTGCAATAGCTAGTTCTGCTACGGACTTGACGTCGTCAGGTGTGACAAAGTCACGACCTCTCATTGCAGCTGCTGACCTACCGGTCTTGAGCAGAGCCTGCGAACCTCTTGGAGATGAACCCACTAGGACTCTGGGATCTTCGCGAGTCTTGGCGACAATCTCGACCATATACAGTCTGACTGCAGGATCTACGTAGACGTCCTCGATGGCCTGCTGCATTGCGACCACTCTAGCGGGATCTGTGATGACCTCGACTTCTACCTCGTCCTTCTTTCGCTCGATTCTTCGGTTGAGAATCTCGACCTCATCGGCGCGGTCGGGGTATCCGACACTCATCTTGAACATGAATCGGTCAAGTTGAGCCTCAGGTAGTGGGTACGTACCTTCCTGCTCCACAGGGTTCTGTGTAGCCATAGTCAGGAACGGTGCTGGTAGCATGTGGGTGACCACACCTACGGTGACTTGCTTCTCCTGCATTGCTTCCAGTAGTGCGGCCTGCGTCTTAGGCGGCGCTCTGTTAATCTCGTCAGAAAGTAGTAGGTTGCAGAAGATTGGTCCAGGCTTGAAGCTGAACTCTCCCTTCTTGGCATCGTAGATGTTTGTCCCGGTGATATCTGCTGGCAGCAAATCGGGAGTAAACTGGACACGCTTGAAATCGCATCCAAGCGCGTCGGCGAAAGTATTCGTCATCAGTGTCTTGGCAAGTCCCGGATAATCCTCGAACAGCAGGTTGCCGTTCGATAGGATGTTCACCAGAACATTGTCAATAACGTGTGACTTACCGATGATGACCTTTTGGACCTCAGTGCTGATTGCACTGGAAATGGCCCCGACCGCCGTCAGTTTCTGACTCATCTTCTTCTTTCCACGAGCGGCTTCCGCCTTCTTCGCGTATCCTGCCTCGACATCATCGGGGGGTGGACTCTCTTTTTTCTTGGCTGGTGGTGTTGCATTCATTCTATCTTCTCTCCAATTTCAGTTTCTTTCCCCCATCGTCTAATCGCTTGCATCATCTTGCGCAGTTCTTGGGGGGAATATGTCTTGCTTTCGCTGTAGACCAGTTCGACCAGTCTCGGGTCTCCGATCATCGCTTGGACCTCAGATGGCTGCTTTGAAGCCATTTGGTCTCTAGTGAGGTCGTGATGAACTCTAATTTTTGTAATCAGAGCCTGTTTGACTCGTAATCTGTATGTGCTCGGGTCAAGCTTGTTAGGCCTATGGTTGAATTTTGTCAGGTCGAACACATGTCTCCAGTTCTCCTTCTGAGGGACTACCATCATGGCGACTAACAACAACAGTCCAACGTTGAGTACTACTAGCCACTTCAGGAAGTTGTTTGAAGTCAGCAGTACGACCGTGCCCATACTCTCTACGAAAGGAGCCGAGACCACCCCTGTGATATGTCGACTCTCATCGAAAACCACTTGGAAGTTGGACCTGTCGTTCCTGATTTCACCTGAAAGCTCAATGTTATCATGCTCCATCATCGAATCTATTAGCAGGTTGAAGTAGACCTCATTTCCGAGCCAGTTATTGTTGTCGTGAATCTCATGCATCCAGCAACTACCAACTACTCCCTCACAAGTGCTGCTCAGTTTCCGATCCCCGGAACTCGCCTGACTGAGAGTCCACAGTTTGTTTGAGAAAGCCTCCTCATCTGCGACGAAGACTATACTGCCGGTAACCGCCAGTTCTGAGACATCTCCAGAGATTCCAGACTGTCCCTCCCTGACCTTGTCGTAGGCAGAGATGTTGTGATAGTCGATACGGACGACTAATGCCAAATCCCCAGGGGCGGGATTCATCGGGTTGTTTGCATCGCCATCACCCATTAGGTCGATGAAGGCAGAGGAAGAAGCCGTGGCTAGTATCTCAACACTCCTCTCATCAGGGTGAGTAATGTCTCTCTCAGAAGGCTCGAACTTCATTCCAGTAGGGGAACGGAACATCACTGGGATTCTGCAAGATGTAGGATTCTTGTTGACGATTTGGAACTCACTGCATCCCTTGTTCGCAGCCCCTGCTTGCATCTCATTCACGTCCTCCTCTACTGCAGCAACGCTCCACACATTCTGCCAAGATGGATAGTAAGTCGGCTCATCGTTCGAATCATACTCAACATAGTGCTGGTTCTTGTCCTGCAACGGATAACCGAAGTATGTCAAACCGAACTTGGATGACAGCCTGTTAGCATTAGTACCGTCAGCTGCCACGATGACTTTTCCTCCTTTACGGGTCACGAAATCATAAATCGCATCGGCTTCAGTCTCATCGATTGGCTTCTCTGGAGCGATGATTAGCAGTATGGTTCTGTGCGGGTCCTTCCAGTCATTGACTAGCATAGGTGTTGACATGGTGTTGGCGATGAAGTATCCCTCGCCATTCGATCCCAGAGAATCTCTCATGTCAGAGACCTGATACAACTCCTCATCCTCGTACGCTGAGAAGGCAGTCGACTTGCCGATTACGAACAGCATGGGCAGTAGCAGGAGCAGAACAATCGTGATGGCAATTGAGCCGATGACATAGGTGCCGAACTGGAAACCCGCATCATCGTCATCAGCCATTACAAACACTCCTTTCCCGTTATCCGGAAGCGATACAGCACCTACGGTGCTCGCGGGAGCCTAATTCCACAGTTATAGGTTGCTGAGAGAAGTTTGTAGTTCAGAGTCGATTTGCGTCTCTCCAGTGTTCTTTTTGCACCCTCTCAAGCACTTGTTCAAGGACAAATATTACAGTCAGATAGACTTCTTTCTAGCGCAGAAGGTAGCAACTGCCAAGGTTGCTGCAATATGGGCGATTCCAAGCGATGGCAGACTGGTACTGACCACCTCTGAAGCACCATCCGAACCGCCCTCTTCAGATCCTCCTTCTTCATCCCCTTCTTCGTTCTGCAGAGGCGGCTCTACTGTGATTGTGGTGTCATCGCTGACTACTGATGATTCGCCCGAGTTCATAGCACCGTTCGATGAGATTGAGACCTCAATTTTGCAGTTCCTCTTGGGATGACTCTCGGATGCGGTTGCTACAAGATCTGCCTCGACTGTCTGTCCGGCCGGTATGTTCTGAGTCATCAGCGAATCGAGCCCATTGTCAGTAGTCAGCAGAGGGCAGTTATCTGTGACCTCAAAATCACCCACCTTATCCTGAACATTTCCTCTGTTGACCACACTGACTCTTAGGATTGCATCAGAACCAGCATTCATCGGCCCAACTGGGTCTGAGATATCGACTTCAAGCGAATAAATCGTAGGGATTCGTAAATCCCCAGTGGCCTCGCGATTTTCTCCCGGGAGGCCAACGGGCAGACCGGCTCTGGAGACCAGATTGGCCGTGATTGAGAATTCCTCCTTGGAGTCGGCAGCGAAACTCCACACATCTATTCCCGAGATTGCAAGTGTGAACGACTCGTTCTTTCCAGCTCCAATGGTTTCTGACTCCGGACCGTCGCTCTCACCTTCAAACGGAATTTCATACTCAAATTCGACAACGATATCGACTAATTCCTCATTACTGACGAAAAAGACCACGGATACTGTCCCATCCTGTTTCACATCGAAGGGAACATCCTCGTTGTCCTGAGGATATTCTATTCCAAGTTCCCACGAACCAAACTGCGCATTCACTTTGGTCGATGAGCAGACGACCAGCAGCGCGATACAGAGGATGAGATATCTGTTCATGCTAGACTTCCGTTAGTCCGCTTCCAGCGCGTTTTGTTAAGACCTTGACCATCTTGCGTCTGTAGGAGGGTGGATACCAAGTATTCAGCACAGGCCTTACTGCAGCACGAACAGACTCTGCTAACTCATCGATGCTGTCCTCTCCCTTCCAATCTTCAAGGATTGATACGGCCTCTTCATGGTGATAGCCCGGTATCGACTCCAATCCAGTGGTAGCAACCCTGAGGTCAGCAGGCCCCCCTCCTTCTTTGGGCTTCCACACCACTGCGACTCCTGCTTCAGGAAAGTCCCAAGAGTCTCTCTGCCGGAGCTTCTGGTAGTCACCCACCCATTCTCTCGAGTCATCCGGCACAGTGAGATGAGTCACCAACTCTCCCGGCTGTAGTACGTTCCTCGTTATCCCGTCTAGCTCAAAGAATTCGTTTAGTGGCATCGACCTAACACCTGAAGGCCCTGCGAGATGGATAGTTGCTCCTAGACACATCAGCACTGGAGCCAAGTCTGCTTGGTACGTTGCGACACATTGGGTATTCTGATTGGGTATGACACGACAATCTGCACCAGTTCCACAGTCGCACTTGTAGCACCAATCAATCGACTCACGCCACTCTTCGGTTTGATTGAACCAGAAGCAACGAGTATCAAGGCAGATATTCCCCCCCACAGTTCCCGAACGCCTAATCATCACGCTAGCGACCATACCTGCTACCTTGGATAATAGAGGGTGGGCATCATCGGACTCGGCTAATTCGTGCAGTCTGACCATGGCACCGATGT
>MDTD01033940.1_pt1 | contig 17978 bp, 16 predicted proteins | sample 811221 | NCBI WGS metagenome assembly MDTD01 (sample SAMN05326646, study PRJNA326480) | marine metagenome | isolation source: seawater | place: Pacific Ocean: South West | collected 2011 | reverse complement strand
ATTATTAACCAAAGTTTGAATAAAATTAAACCAGGTCCAATATCAATCGAGGACAATAAAATTACACCTCCAAAAAGAAATCAAATGAAAAAATCAATGGAGGCTTTAATTCATCATTTTAAACTTTTTACTGAAGGTTACAGAGTCCCTAAGGGCGACGTATATACAGCTGTAGAAGCACCAAAGGGGGAGTTTGGTGTTTATCTAATATCTGATGGAACGAATAAACCGTATAGATGCAAAATAAGAGCCCCTGGTTTTTCACATTTACAAGCTATGGATTATCTAATTCGTGGTCATATGCTAGCAGATGTGCCAGCGGTTTTAGGTTCTCTTGATATAGTTTTTGGAGAGGTTGACAGATGAGTTTAAAGAAAGTTCATGGAGACCAACCAAAAGATTTTAAATTTTCTAACGAAAATTTGAAAAAGATAGAGGAAATATTAAAAAAATATCCTGAAAAAAATAAAAAAAGTGCGGTAATGCCATTTCTTTATCTTGCTCAAAAACAAAATGATAATTGGATACCCCTAGCTGCAATGAAATATATAGCTAAATTATTATCGATGCCATATATCTCGGTTTATGAAGTTGCAACCTTTTACAGTATGTATAATCTAGCACCTGTAGGTAAACACTTTATACAAGTATGTACAACAACGCCATGTTTAATTCGTGGTGCAGATAAAATAGTAAAATTATGTAAAGAAAAAATTTCTCCAAATGAAAATGAAATTTCTCAAAATGGAAATTGCTCTTGGGTGGAGGTAGAGTGTTTAGGAGCTTGTGTGAGTGCTCCAATGATACAAATTAATGATGACTATTACGAAGATCTTGATGAAAAAAGTACTAGCGAAATCTTAGATTCATTAATTAAAGAAAAGCCATTACGACCAGGATCTTACCGAGGAAGAAAAAATACTGCACCTGAAAAAAAACAAACGATTAATGGGGAAAAACATGCTTAAGGTAGAAAATAAAATATTTAAAAATCTTTATAACGAATTTGGTTGGGAAATTGAACATGCTTTAAAAAGAGATGATTGGAAAGATACAAAAAATATAATTTCTAAAGGAAAAGAATGGATTATAAATGAAATCAAAACCTCTGAGTTAAGAGGCAGAGGAGGTGCGGGTTTTTCAACTGGACTAAAGTGGTCTTTTGCACCCAAAGAAGTCGGTTCAAGACCGCATTATTTAGTAATTAATGCTGACGAGTCTGAACCAGGAACTTGTAAAGATAGAGATATATTAAGATTTGAACCTCAGAAATTAATCGAGGGATGCTTAATAGCTGGTTATGCTGTAAACGCCCACATATGTTACATATATATAAGAGGCGAATATTTCAGTGAAGGTAAAAGGTTGCAAGATGCAATCAATCAAGCATACGAAAAAAATTATCTAGGAAAAAATGCATGTGGTTCCGGATGGGACTTTGATATTCATATTCATTATGGAGCAGGCGCATATATTTGTGGAGAAGAAACAGCCTTGTTAGAAAGTATAGAAGGTAATAAAGGACAGCCAAGGTTGAAACCTCCTTTTCCAGCTTTAGTAGGTCTATATGGTTGTCCAACTATCGTAAATAATGTTGAAACTATCGCTGTTGTCCCCACTATATTAAGAAAAGGTGGCAAGTGGTTTGCCTCTATGGGTAGTCCCAAAAACACTGGAACAAAAATATTTTGTATTTCAGGAAACGTAAACACACCTTGTAACGTTGAAGAAGAGATGGGAATTCCTCTAAAAGATTTAATTGAAAAATATGCAGGTGGCGTAGTAGGGGGTTGGGAGAATCTTCAAGCTGTGATTCCGGGTGGTTCGTCAATGCCTTTATTATCAAAAAAAATATGTGATACCATAAAAATGGATTTTGACTCTTTAATAGAAAACAAAAGTGGATTAGGCACAGCTGGAATAGTAGTTATAAATAAAGATCAAGATATAGTTGAATGCATGGCAAGAATAGCCAGATTTTATAAACACGAAAGTTGTGGACAATGTACTCCTTGCAGAGAGGGCGCTGGATGGATGTGGAGAATTTTAGATAGGGTAGTAAAAAGAAAAGCGACTTTCAATGATATTGATTTACTATCTGATGTTACAAAACAAATAGAGGGCCATACGATTTGTGCATTTGGAGAGGGATCTGCTTGGCCAGTCCAAGGCTTATTAAGGCATTTTAGAAAAGAGATTGAAAGTCGTTGCAGAGAGGAACCATTGATTAAAAAGAAACTTAATAATCCTTACTTAGTAGATCAGCATCTTTTGGAGAATAAGAATGCCTAAAATTACTATTAATGGAAAAGAGATAGAATTTGAAAAAGGAATGACTGTTCTTCAAGCGTGCGAACTTGCTGATGTGGAAATCCCAAGATTTTGTTATCACGAGAAATTATCGATAGCCGGAAATTGTAGAATGTGTTTGGTTGAAATGGAAAAATCACCAAAACCGATTGCATCTTGTGCAATGCCTGCTGCGGAGGGAATGAATATTAAAACAAACACATCTCTAGTTGAAAAAGCAAGAAAAGGTGTAATGGAATTTTTGTTGGCCAACCATCCTTTAGATTGCCCTGTATGTGATCAAGGAGGAGAATGTGATTTACAAGATCAATCTATGTATTATGGAGTTGATAAATCTAGGTTCGTAGAAAATAAAAGATTAGTAAAAGAAAAATATATGGGCCCACTAATAAAAACTCAAATGACTAGATGTATTCACTGCACCAGATGTGTGAGATTCGCTACTGAAGTTGCGGGAGTTCCAGAAATTGGAGCAATTGGCAGAGGAGAGAATATGGAGATAACAACCTATTTAGAAAAAGCTATGGAGTCAGAACTTTCTGCTAATGTTATAGACTTATGTCCAGTTGGAGCCCTCACCTCTAAACCTTATGCTTTCGAAGCAAGACCCTGGGAACTTAAAAAAACTGAGAGTATAGATGTTATGGATGCAGTAGGCTCAAATATAAGAGTTGATACTTATAATTGGGAGGTGAAAAGAATATTACCGAGGCTTAACAATGACATTAACGAAGAATGGATTTCTGACAAAACAAGGTATTCATGTGATGGCTTACTTAAACAAAGACTTGATGTTCCTTATATTAAAAAGAATAATAAATTTAAAAAAGCTACTTGGGAAGAAGCTATTTCAATATTAGTAGAAAAAATAAAAGCAGTAAACGCAAATGAAATTGGCGGCCATATTGGAGATATGGTTAACTTAGAAAATGCACTAAGTTTTAAAAAATTTTTTTCATCATTAAATAGCAAAAATTTAGAATTTAGAGAAAGAAAATTTTATATAAATACTAATGAAAAATCTAACTATATTTTTAATTCATCAATAAAAGGTATAGAGGAGTCTGATTTAATTCTTTTAATTGGAACTAACCCAAGACATGAAGCTACTATGCTAAATGCGAGAATAAGAAAAGTTTTTGCCCAAAAACAAGTACCAGTCTACTCGATCGGAAATCCTGGAGACCTAACGTATGACTACACAATTGTGGGAAAAAAAACAGATGATATAAGAAATATATTTAATAACGTGTCAAATTTTTCAAAAAAATTATCTTCATCAAAAAAACCCGTAATTATAATCGGAGAGTCTGCTCTAGAACTTGAAAGTGGAAAATATATAGCTGAAGGTTTTAAAAATTTTCTGAAAAAAAGCAATTTAATAAGAAAGGACTGGAATTCACTTAACTTTTTGCCACAAAATGCTTCAACAGTCGGATTGATAGATCTTAAAATTTTACCTGAAAAGGATGACCAAAAAAATTCTTTTTTTGAAAGGTTAAATAATCACCAATTTAAATTATTATACCTTTTAGGTTCTGATAACTTAAATATAAAAAAGAATAATGAGTTTATAGTATATCAAGGAAGCCATGGTGATAGAGGAGCAGAGATTGCTGATATAATTCTTCCTAGTGCAGCATATACTGAGCAAAACGGCCTTTATGAAAATCTGGAAGGAAGAGTTCAAGAATGTAAAAAAGCATCTTACCCAATAGGAGAGGCATTAGAGGATTGGAAAATTTTCAATTTAATTTTAAAGAAATTAGATAAAAACGAGAGACTATCGAATTTCGATTCATTAAGAAAAGAAACATTAAATTTAATTCCAAATTTTACTCAATTAAATGAATTGCCGAGTTTTAAAGAAAGTGAAATTAGTGCAACATCTATGAATTTCATAAGCGAAGAAGTAATCGTAAAAGAATTAGATTATTTTTATACAAATGCGATTTCTAGAGCTTCAAAGACAATGAGTGAATGTCGACAAATTAAACAGAGCTCAAAAAAAACTGGGACAGATAATTTATGATAGAATACTTACAAATCTTAGGCCATGAAGTTTATAAAATTATTTTTTTACTTATCCCTATACTTGTTTCCGTCGCTATGATTGTTTGGTTGGATAGAAGAGTTTGGGGTTTAGTACAAAAACGAAAAGGACCTAATGTTGTTGGTCCATTTGGGCTTTTTCAAACACTAGCAGATGCATTAAAGTATATTTTTAAAGAAATTATTATACCAGCTAGTGCAAACAAGGTAGTATTCATTCTTGCTCCGATTGTAACTATGACATTAGCATTAGTTGCCTGGGCAGTTATTCCTATGAGTGAAGACTTAGTTTTAGCAGACATCAATGTTGGAATTTTATACTTATTTGCAGTTTCTTCTCTTGGTGTTTACGGAATTATAATGGGAGGATGGGCCTCCAATTCAAAATATCCTTTTTTAGGAGCAATTAGATCTGCTGCGCAAATGGTATCTTATGAAGTTTCGATCGGTATAATAATTATAAATGTTCTTTTGTGTGTCGGATCACTAAACTTAAATGATATTGTTCTTGCGCAAAAAGATTTGTGGTTTGTGATACCTCTTTTTCCAATGTTTGTAATTTTTTTTATCTCATCACTTGCAGAAACTAATAGACCACCTTTCGATTTACCTGAAGCAGAAGCGGAACTAGTAGCCGGCTACCAAACAGAATACTCAGGAATGATGTACGCAATGTTTTGGTTAGGAGAGTATGCAAATATTCTTTTAATGTGCGCAATAGGATCAATACTTTTTCTTGGAGGATGGTTACCAATTATGGATATTTTTCCACTCAACATCATTCCTGCACCAGTATGGATGATATTGAAAATATTATTTTTGTTTTTGTTATTTGCCCTAATTAAAGCCATTGTCCCTAGATATAGATATGATCAACTAATGAGGCTAGGCTGGAAAATATTTTTACCTTTTTCTTTAATCTATCTCGTATTAACAGCAAGTTTCTTATTTTATTTTAACAAATTACCTAAGGTGAATATTTAATGAATTTAAGCAGACTTTTTAAAACTATATTCCTTGTAGAGTTTATCTCAGGATTATATATGGCAATTAAAGAATTATTTAGTAAATCAAAAACTATAAATTATCCTTTTGAAAAAGGACCAATAAGTCCTCGAATGAGAGGAGAGCATGCCTTAAGAAGATATGCGAACGGCGAGGAAAGATGTATAGCTTGTAAATTATGTGAAGCAGTTTGCCCCGCTCAAGCAATTACAATTGAGTCCTCTGAGAGGTCAGATGGCAGCAGAAAAACTACTCGATACGATATTGATATGCTTAAATGTATATATTGTGGGCTTTGCCAAGAATCATGCCCAGTAGATGCTATTGTACAAGGACCAAACTTTGAATTTGCTACAGAGTCTAGAGAGGAACTTTATTACAATAAAGAAAAACTTTTAGAAAATGGAGATAGGTGGGAATCTGTTTTAGCTAAAAATATTAAATTGGATAAACCATATAGATAAATGATAGTCCACTCCGTTTTTTTTTATTTCTTTTCAATAATTGCTATTTTTTCTTCTTTAATGGTAATAACTTCTAGAAGCACAATTAATTCAGTCTTTTTTTTAATATTGGATTTTATCTCAGTTGGATGTCTATTTATCATGGTTGGAGCTGAATTTTTAGGAATGATTTTATTAATTGTATATGTAGGGGCAGTCGCTGTATTATTTTTGTTCGTTGTAATGATGCTTAATGTTGCGGAACAAAAACAATCTTGGTTCATCGGTAGAAAATCAACTCATATCCCAACCGGTCTGGTTGTAAGTATATTGATTTTATTAGAATTACTAGTCGTTGTAGGCGGCTGGAAATATAAAGAAGATATAATGTCTAGCAGCACATTACTATTATCGGAAATATCAAACACACATCAATTAGGTTTAGTTATGTATACAGATTATATTTTATATTTTCAGTTAGCGGGGATAGTGCTTCTTTTGTCGATGATTGGAGCGATACTTCTAACTTTTAGAGAAAGGCAAGGTGTAAAAAAACAAAGTTATATAAAACAAATTTCTAGAACTCCCTCAACTGCAATAGAACTTGTAGAAGTAAAATCAAATCAAGGAGTTAAGATAGATGATTGAGATCGGTTTAGGTCACTATTTATCACTAGGGGCTATAATTTTTTTCTTAGGAGTCATTGGAATTTTTTTAAATAGAAAAAATGTAATAGTTATATTAATGTCAATCGAGCTAATTTTGTTGGCAGTTAATATTAATTTAATATCATTCTCAATTTTTTCTGGTGATATTGTTGGTCAGATATTCACTATGCTTATTTTAACCGTCGCAGCTGCTGAGGCAGCTATTGGACTGGCAATCATTGTAGTTTATTATAGAAACAGAGGCTCAATCAGAGTTGAGGATATCCATGGAATGAAAGGTTAAATGGAATACGCAATTTTATTTTTGCCGTTATTAGGATCTATAATAGGCTATCTAGGCAGATCCCTAACAAAATATTTTGCAGAAATTTCTACAAGTTTACTTGTTATCATCTCAGCAATCTTATCGATAATTGTTTTTTGGAACGGGATTGAAAATAATATATATGGAAATTATTTAATTTTTGAATGGATAAATTCTGGAAATTTTACTGCCAACTGGTCAATTAATATAGATCCATTAAGTTCGGTTATGCTAGTTGTGGTAACTTTTGTATCAGCGCTAGTGCATATTTATTCCATTGGCTACATGAGTCATGACCCTCACAAACCAAGATTTATGTCCTATCTATCACTTTTTACTTTTTCAATGCTGGCATTAGTTGTTTCAGATAATTTCTTACAACTTTTTTTTGGATGGGAGGGTGTCGGTTTATGTTCTTATTTATTGATAGGTTTTTGGTATAAAAAAGAAACAGCAAATAATGCTGCGATAAAAGCCTTTATAGTAAATAGAATAGGTGATTTTGGTTTAGCAATAGCAATATTTTTAATTTTTTTCTTTTTTGGGACTATTAATTTTCAAGAGGCTTTTCAAAGTACAAGTCAGTTTGTTGAAAAAAAAATTATTTTTCTTGGTTTTGAGTTTAATTTAATTACTTTAATTTGCGTATTCTTATTTATAGGAGCAATGGGTAAGTCTGCGCAATTTTTACTACATACTTGGCTACCAGATGCAATGGAGGGTCCTACGCCAGTTTCAGCTTTAATACACGCAGCCACAATGGTAACAGCAGGTGTTTTTCTGGTCGTTAGATGTTCACCGATGTTTGAATATTCTCAAGTTGCCCTAAATTTAGTTACCATTGTTGGAATGATAACAGCAATTTTTGCTGCATCTGTAGCTTTAGTTCAAAATGATATTAAAAAAATAGTTGCATATTCAACATGTAGTCAACTTGGTTACATGTTTTTTGCTGCAGGCATTGGAGCTTACCATGTAGCTATGTTTCATTTATTTACACATGCTTTCTTCAAAGCATTATTATTTCTAGGCGCTGGCTCTGTAATTCATGCATTTAGAAACGAGCAAGATATAAGAAATATGGGTGGGGTACGTAAAAAACTCCCCTATACTTATGTGTTAATGTTAATAGGAACTTTGGCATTAACTGGATTTCCCCTTCTTTCAGGTTTTTACTCAAAAGATGCAATTATTGAATTTGCATATCTAAAAAATTCCTCTTTAGGTAATTATGCAGCAACAATAGGGATTATTACAGCGTTTTTAACTTCAATTTACTCTTGGAGATTATTTTTCAAAACATTCCATGGGCATTATAATAATAAAAAAATTTCAATACATGAAACTCACGAGTCACCATTAGTGATGTTGATACCTTTGGTATTTTTAGCTTTAGGTGCAATATTTTCTGGATACTTTTTCAAAAGCACTTTTATAGGTCACTATAACAATGAATTTTGGCAAGGCTCAATATTTTTTTTGAATGAAATAAAACATGATGTTATACCCCTTTGGTTTTTACTACTAACTCCAATTTTAGTTTTAGTATCAATACCTATTTCATTTTATTTATATATATTAAATTCTAAAGTTTTAGAGGATGTTAAAAATATCAATTCACCTCTATATAACTTTTTATTAAATAAGTGGTACATCGACGAACTTTACGAAAAAATTTTTGTAGTCCCGGCAAAAAAAATAGGCTCATTTTTTTGGAAAAAAGGAGATATAGGCATAATAGATAAGTTTGGTCCTGATGGTATTTCAAAACTAGTAAAAATTATTTCAAATAAAACTGGACGTCTTCAAACAGGATTTATTTACGATTACGCCTTTGTGATGTTGTTAGGGCTATCAATTCTACTAACTTATTTAATTTTAAAATAAAATGAATTTTCCAATTTTATCCACTTTAATTTTTTTACCATTAATAAGTTCTTTCTTCATCCTATTGTCTAAAGAGAAAAAAAATAATAGTCCAATTTATATCTCTTTATTTAGTAGTATCGCTACTTTTTTGCTCTCCTTGTTTTTGTGGTATTCCTTGGATATTAGTTCGTCTCAATTTCAGTTTGTAGAAGAAAAATCTTGGATAAATAATTTTATAAAATTTAAATTAGGCGTAGATGGTATTTCAATATTATTTATTGTGCTGACAACTTTCATTACTCCAATTTGTATAATCTCGTGTGTTAACAGCATTAAAGTTAGGGTTAAAGAATTTTTAATCGCTATTTTAATATTAGAAACTTTTATGATTGGTGTATTTTGTTCTCTCGATCTTGTAATTTTTTATTTATTTTTCGAGGCAGGTTTAATACCAATGTTTTTGATAATAGGAGTTTGGGGCGGACCAAGAAGAGTTTACTCCGCTTTCAAGTTCTTTTTATTTACCTTACTTGGATCAGTTTTAATGCTTGTGGCTATAATAGTTATATATTGGTTAACAGGTACTACAGATATAACTCAAATATATGAAATAAAAATACCAAAAGAGTATCAAAATATTTTATGGTTAGCTTTCTTGAGTTCTTTTGCAGTTAAAATGCCTATGTGGCCAGTTCACACATGGCTACCAGACGCCCACGTAGAGGCTCCTACAGCTGGATCTGTTATTCTTGCTGCGATTTTATTGAAAATGGCTGGCTATGGTTTTTTAAGATTTTCAATACCAATGTTTCCTGTTGCTTCAGAATATTTTACACCACTAATATATACTTTAAGTATTATTGCAATAATTTACACATCTTTAGTGGCACTGATGCAAGATGATATGAAAAAGTTAATAGCTTACTCTTCAGTAGCTCACATGGGTTATGTTACTTTAGGGATATTCACACTAACTAAACAAGGTATAGAAGGAAGTATATATCAGATGATTAGTCATGGTCTAATATCAGCAGCATTATTTTTATGTGTAGGGGTTGTTTATGATAGATTACATTCAAGAATGATAAGTAATTATGGTGGTTTAGTTAATTATATACCAAAATACTCTTTTTTATTTTTAATATTTGCGCTAGCTGCATTGGGTTTACCTGGGACGTCAGGATTTCTTGGCGAGTTTCTTGTATTGACTGGAACTTTTCAAAAAAGTTATATAGCAGCCATGTTTGCAACGCTAGGAGTAGTTTTAGGAGCTGCATACATGCTCTGGCTTACAAAAAGAGTTATTTTTGGAGTTACAAATAATTCTGAAATTAAAAATTTAAACGATATAAATAAATCAGAAATCGTCATGCTTGTTACTTTAGCATTTTTAGTTATTTTTTTTGGTTTTTACCCACTTCCAATAATGGAAACTTTTAGCGTATCAGTAAATAGTTTGATAATCAATTATGAAACGGCTTTAATTTCAAATTAAATATGATTGATAGTTTAAATATAATGTTTCCTGAAATTTTTTTATCTTTATCTATTTTTTCTATTTTAATGATTGGTGTTTTTATTAAGAAGAGTTTTAATTTAATATTTAATCTTTCTTCTTTAATAATTATTATTACAATTCTAATTATTTTGACGAGCTCGAGTCGTGAGGAAAAAATATTTTTAGATAGTTTTATAAGAGATTCTTTTTCAAATTATTTTAAGATTTTAATACTACTATCTACATTATTTGTTCTCAATTCTTCAAAAAATTTTATTATTGATAACAAACTAGATAAGTTCGAATACCCTATAATTATACTGCTATCAATCTTAGGAATGTTTTTTATGGTAAGCTCTAATGATTTAATTCTTTTCTATCTAGGATTAGAGTTACAATCCTTGGCTCTTTATATACTGGCTTCAATAGATAGAGATAATTTAAGATCAACGGAATCTGGAATAAAGTACTTTGTTTTGAGTGCGCTATCTTCAGGTTTATTATTATACGGATGCTCTTTGCTTTACGGGTTTACTGGATCTACGAATTTTGAATTAATTGCTAGTCAACTTACCAGAGAAAATACTGGCGCAGTATTTGCGATGGTATTTATACTAGTCGGGCTAGCGTTTAAAGTTTCAGCAGTCCCATTTCATATGTGGACTCCCGATGTTTACGAGGGGGCTCCAACATCAATAACAAGTTATTTTGCAGTAGTTCCAAAAGTTGCTGGTTTAGCACTATTGATAAAATTTATGTTTGTGCCTTTTTCAAACATTTTATTAGAATGGCAAACAATCATAATTTTTATTTCTATTGCATCTATGATTTTAGGTGCTGTTGCTGCTATGATTCAAAAAAATTTTAAAAGACTTTTAGCATATAGTTCAATTGGTCATATAGGTTACGCTCTTGCTGGAGTGGCCACCGGAGCAATATCTGGTTATCAAAGCGCAGTAGTATATATTTCAATTTACGTAATTATGAATATAGGAGCATTCTCCTGTCTATATTTATTAAAAAAAGATGGGCAATATAAAGAAAATATTTCTGATTTATCCGGAATTTCAAAAAAACATCCACTCTTAGCAATTTCATTATTGATTATTCTGTTTTCTTTAGCAGGAGTGCCACCTTTAGGAGGATTTTTTGCAAAATTTTATGTTTTTGTAGCTGTATTAGAAAAAGAAATGTACGCACTAGCAATTATTGGCTTACTCACAACAGTTATGTCAGCGTTTTATTATCTAAAAATTATAAAAACTATTTACTTTGATGATAGTTTTATTACTTTTGACACAACACAAAACAAGACTGCACAAGTTTCTGTATTTACTAGTTGTATAATTTTGACTACATTTTTTTTATATCCTTCTATTTTGAATAATGTGGCAAATACTTTATTTGTTGGTTAATGAAGATTAAGATAAAAAGGTATAAAATAGTAAAAAGCACTAACAACGTAGCTTTAAAGCTTATAAAACAAAATTTTTCAGAACCTACATTAGTGACAACTATAAAACAAACAAATGGTAGAGGTAGAACCGGAAAAAAATGGATTTCTAAAAAAGGAAATCTCTTTTTCTCTTTATTTTTTAAATTTGACCAAAAAAAAATTAATTTTAAACAATTTTCAGTTCTTAACGCCCTTTTACTTAAAAAAATAATTTCAAAAATGATATTAAAAAAAATAAAAATAAAGTGGCCAAATGATTTGTTATTTAATAAACGAAAATTTTGTGGAATTTTACAAGAAGTCATCACATTAGGTAATTTTGATTATTTAATAGTTGGAATTGGGTTGAATACTAATATTGTTCCTCAAAACAAAGGCTTTAAAACGACTAGTTTAAAAAATATATTAAATAAAAAAATTAATAATCAAAAGATTTTGAAAAAAATTATAACTGCATATGAAAAACTTCTTAAGGAAAAAAACAAATTGTCCTTTTCAGATTTAAAAAAGAAATATAGATAGCTTAAATGTATTATATAATTGGTGATATAGGAAATACTTCAACTAGAATTTGTTTGTTGAGTAAATCAAAAATTTTGAAGTCTATTATATTTGATACGAAAAATATTTTTTTAAAAGGATATGTTAATAAAATCATTAATAAGCTCTTAAAAAAAAATTCGAAAAAAAAAATATTATTTTCATGTGTTGTTCCTTTGGCTTTAAAAAAAATAAAAAAGGATCTTAAAAAGAAGAATTTTGAGGTCCTAGAGATTAAAAAATTTGATTTAAAAAAATTGATTAAAATAAATATTAAGAATATAAACCAATTAGGTTCAGATAGAATTGTTAATTCTATAGAAGGAAAAAAATTTAAAAATTGTTTAATAATTGATTTTGGTACAGCTACTACTTTTGATATTATAAAGAATGGAATATACGAAGGTGGTGTTATTGCACCTGGAATTTCGTCCTCTATTAAAAATCTAAGTCAGTCTACAGCTTTACTACCGATGATCGATTTGAAAAATAAACAAAAGAGCTATGGAAAAAATACAAAAGATGCTTTAAATGCTGGCTTTATATGGGGTTATGACGGGCTAATAAATAATATAATTTATAAAATTACTTTCAAATGGAAAACAAATTATCAAATTATACTTACAGGTGGTTATGCAAATTTATTTAAAAAAATTATTAAAAGAAAAACTATTGTTGATCAAAATATCACGATCAAGGGAGTTTCTAAAGTTTATATGAAATTTTTATGAGTGGAGAACAATTACTTTTTTGTCCTTTAGGTGGCTCAGGAGAGATTGGTGGGAATATGAATTTATATGCCTACGGTAAAGAGAACGACCAAAAATGGATTATTGTAGATATGGGTGTTTCTTTTGCTGATGACTCAGTTCCAGGAATTGATCTTATAATGCCAGATGCAGGATTTATTATTGACAAGAAAGACGATCTTCTCGGAATTGTTTTAACACATGCTCACGAAGATCATATAGGAGCTGTTGCTCATATTTGGCCAGATCTAAAATGTAAAATGTATGCTACACCTTTTACAGCAGCTTTAATTTTAGAAAAATTTAAAGAAAAAAAAATTGATATTTCCTCTTATCTAGAGGTAGTACCTTTAAATAGTAAAATTAAACTTGGAAATTTTGAAATTGATTTTGTTACTTTAACACATTCAATTTTAGAGCCAAATGGCCTAAGTATTAAAACTCCACTCGGTACAGTGTTGCATACTGGAGATTGGAAAATTGACCCCAATCCATTGATAGGAAGTCAAATTGACGAAAAAAAATTAAAATCTATTGGTAATGGTGGCGTATCAGCAATGATATGTGACTCCACAAATATTTTTAGCCCAGGTAGAGCAGGTTCAGAATCTGAGGTTAGAGATAGTCTTTTGAGAATTATGGAAATAAAAACTAATAGAATTCTTGTTACATCGTTTGCTTCAAATGTAGCTAGAATGGAGTCTATTTTCTACTGCGCAAAAAAAACTGGAAGAAATATTTGTTTAGTTGGAAGATCTATGCAAAGAATTTACAAAGCTGCGAGAAAATGTGGCTATCTACAAGGACTTATTGAACCTTTAGAGCCAAAAGATGCAAAAAAGGTCGTGAAAAATAAGATTTTATATTTAGCAACTGGTAGCCAAGGAGAGCCAATGGGCGCTATGACAAGAATAATAAATGGTATTCATCCAGATGTACACCTGGAAAGCGGCGATTGTGTAATTTTTTCATCTAAAATAATTCCTGGGAATGAAAAAAAATTGTATCATTTACAAAACTTAATAGTAAGAAATAAAATGGAAATGATCAGTGAAGAAAATGCATTTGTACACGTTTCTGGCCATCCTAATAGAGAAGATTTAAAGGATATGTATAATTGGATAAAACCTCAATGTGTCATCCCAGTTCATGGTGAACACCGTCATATGGCTGAACACGTCTCTTTTGCAAAAGAAATGCAAGTGCCAAAGAGTTTACTAATTGAAAACGGGGATATAATTAAAATTCTACCTGGAAATAAACCAGAAATTATTGATAGGGCACCCTCTGGAAAAGTTTATCTTGATGGGCATATTAATGTTGAAACAGACTCAAAATCTATCAAAGATAGAAAAAATTTATCTGCAAACGGATATTTAGAAATTACATTAATTATATCAAATAATGGAAGTGTGAAAAAACCGGTAATTTCCTATAAAGGCATTCCCGAGAAAAACGAAGACGATACATTTATTTTTGATATAGAGGATGAAATAATGAATATCTGTAGAACTTTCTCAATGAATAATAAAAAGCAACAGCAAAATTTAATTGAAACATTAAAACAAAATTGTAGAAGAATAGTAAGAGAAAAAACTGGAAAAAAACCTTTTACAAATATTAATATTGCGCGGGTTTAATGGGTATTACAGGGTCTATAATTGTTTATGTTATGATTTGGTGGATAATATTTTTTTCTGTATTACCGATCGGCATTCAGTCAAATAAAGAAATATTTAAGGATAAAATAGGGGGTATAGATCCTGGAGCACCAAAAAATCCTAGAATAGTCAAAAAATTTTTAATAACTACATTAATTACTTCAATAATCTTTGGAGTGATATATTATCTTGTAAAAATTGATTTGTTAAATTTAAGAGAATTTTTACAATAATGCACCTATCGAAACTTTTTATCCCTATCACAAAAGATCTTCCAGCTGAAGCTAAAATTAAATCTCATCAACTTATGTTAAGAACAGGTATGATAAAACAATCTTCTGCTGGGATTTATTCTTGGTTACCTTTGGGATTTAAAGTCATGAAAAAAATTGAACAAGTCGTAAGAGAGGAACAAAATTCTATTGGCGCTCAAGAAATGTTAATGCCTACAATTCAATCATCTGAAATTTGGAAGGAAAGCGGTAGATACGATGATTATGGTGAAGAAATGCTAAGAATTAAAGATCGTCAAGGTAGGGAAATGTTATATGGTCCAACAAATGAAGAATTGGTGACAGATATATTTAGGTCAAGTATTAAATCATACAAATCTCTTCCGCAAATTCTTTATCACATACAATGGAAATTTAGAGATGAAATAAGGCCAAGATTTGGTGTAATGAGATGTAAAGAATTTTATATGAAAGATGCATATTCTTTTGATTTATCAGACGAAGATGCAAAAAAATCATATAACAAAATGTTTTATTCTTATCTAAAAACCTTTGAGAGATTAGGACTAAAAGCTATACCAATGGCGGCGGATACCGGTCCTATCGGAGGAGATCTATCTCATGAATTTGTGATACTTGCTGAAACAGGTGAAAGTCAAATTTATGCTGACAAAGATATTTTTGAAGTAGACTTAAATCAATATGAATTTAATGATAAATCACTCAAAAAAATGCGAGAGGATTTTGCTAAAATGTACGCTGTAACAGATGAAAAATTTAAAGAGAAAGAATTTAATGATAAAGTAAAAACAGAAAATCAGGTGAAAACTAAAGGTATTGAAGTAGGTCATATTTTTTACTTTGGTGATAAATATTCAAAACCGATGAATTGCTCGATTGATGATAAAAACGGAAAAAAAACTTCGGTGAAAATGGGTTCATATGGAATTGGAGTATCAAGGTTGGTAGGCGCTACAATTGAAGCAAATTTTAATAATAATGTTATGAAATGGCCAAAATCAATATCACCATTTGATGTTGTGATAATACCTAGTATTAGCAAAAATAATAAGGAGAACTTAGAAAAAGCTGAAAAAATTTATTTGGAACTAAAAAAACAAAATATTGACGTATTGTTAGACGATGTTGATGAAAATATGTCCAATAAATTTAAAAAACATGACTTAATTGGAGTTCCTTATCAAATTATAATTGGATCTAAATCTGAGAAAGATAAATTTGAATTTAAGGAAATTAGCTCTAAAAGTGAAATGTTAAGTCTTGATAAAATTAAATTAAAATTAAAGACTTAATACATTGTTTACAAAAGCAGAAAGACTTATTTCCATTAGAAATTTAAGACCTAAAAAAAAAGAAGGTTTTTTAAAAATTATATCAATTTTTTCATTTTTTGGTATTATGTTAGGTGTTGCCATTTTAATTATCGTAATGTCGGTGATGAATGGATTTAAAACTGATTTAACAAATAAAATTTTAGGTTTAAATCCACATATAGTAATCCAACCTAATAGTTTTGAAATTAATAACCAATTCATATCTAAACTAAAAGCTGATTTTAAAAATATCAGCTTAAGTAGATCTTTTTCTGGAGAAGGTATTGTTATTAGTAATAATAATGCAAAAGGAGTGATACTAAAAGGCGTCAATATAAATGAAAATAAAACTGTAGAGTTTTTTAAAAATTTTATAACTAAAGGAGATTTAAATAATCTAATCTCGGGAAATGTGTTTATTGGAACAGAACTTGCTTTTAACCTGAACTTAAAAAAAGGTGACAATATAAGTATAATGTCATCAGCATTTGTCGCAACACCTCTTGGTAGCTTACCAAAACAACAAAATTTTAGAATATCTGGTATTTTTAATACTGGCTTTTTGGAATTTGATCAGAATATTATTTTTTTAAATATAAACGATGCTTTATCAATTTTCGACAAAGAACAAAGAGATCAAGATATTGAAATATATTTACGGGATCCATTGAAGGCAAATTCTTATAAAAGTAAAATTCAAAAAATAGATCAAAATTATTTTATCTATACTTGGTCTGATCTTAACAAATCATTATTTAGTGCATTGAAAGTAGAGAGAAATGTAATGTTTTTAATTCTGTCACTAATTGTAGTTGTAGCTGCCTTCAATATTATTTCCGGATTAACCATTTTAATAAAGAATAAGACTAAAGAAATAGCAATTTTGAAAACTTTAGGTTTAAGTAACCAATCAATAAAAAAAACTTTTTTTCTTACAGGTTTGACAATAGGTTTTTTTGCTACCGTAAGCGGGATAATTCTTGGAATTTTATTTTCAATTAATATCGAAAAACTTAGGATGTTATTATCTACTGTTTTTAACTTTGAAATTTTTCCATCTGATATTTATTTTTTAGATAAATTACCAAGTGAAATAAACTTATATTCAATTGCAATAATTTTTTTTATTTCACTGCTAATTTCTGCAATAGCATCATATATACCTGCAATGAAAATTTCAAAAATGAGTACATTTAGAGCTTTGAGATATGAGTAAAATTTTGTTAGAGGCAACTAATTTAAAAAAGAGTTTTGAACATACAAATGGATCAATCACACTTTTTGATAATTTTAATATTAAAATTAAGGAAGGGGAATTAGTAGCATTGATTGGACCCTCAGGATCAGGAAAATCTTCTTTACTTCATCTTCTAGCTTTACTTGATGAACCATCTAAAGGAAAAATTACTATTAATAAAACAGTAACTAAAAGTCTTTCAGAAATCCAAAAAGATAAACTAAGAAGGGAAACAATTTCAATAATTTTTCAAGATAATAATTTATTAACTGATTTTACTGCAATAGAGAATATTATGATGCCGCTTATAATAAGAGGTGAAGATAGGAACATCATAGAAAAAAAAGCCTATAAAATTCTTAAGAGTGTTAAAATTTTAGAGAGATCTGAACATTTCCCCAATGAGCTTTCAGGCGGCGAGCAACAAAGAGTGGCTATAGCACGAGCGTTAATAGCAGAAACTAATTTAATTTTAGCTGACGAACCAACAGGAAATTTAGATTATAAGACTTCAAAGGAAATTTTTTCTTTATTCTTAAAATTAAAAAAACTAAAAAAAACAATAATTTTTGCAACTCATAATAGAGAACTTGCTAACAGGGCTGATTACAAGTTGTT
>MDTD01024583.1_pt1 | contig 17981 bp, 18 predicted proteins | sample 811221 | NCBI WGS metagenome assembly MDTD01 (sample SAMN05326646, study PRJNA326480) | marine metagenome | isolation source: seawater | place: Pacific Ocean: South West | collected 2011 | reverse complement strand
TGGATGGAGGAATTTAATTGTGAATAAGAATCCATCCATGATTTCGTACCACTTTCTTCTGGCCGCGCTATGTTGCTTGATTTTCATCCCACTAATTGAGCTGAATCCAAATATTATCGGAAGTTACGCGCCTGTAAATTTATCTCTTCTACTTGGCGCCTTTATTTTTGGCTTTGGAATGCAACTTGCAAATGGATGCGGTTCGGGCGTCCTGTTCACATTTGGTTCAGGGTCAACACGAATGATTGTTGCCCTTCCATTTTTTATCATTGGTTCAGTCATAGGATCATTAATATTACCCTTTGTAATTGACATAATGTCCATAGGGCAGATCATTATTGCCGATGGAGCCTCTGCAATCCTTAAAACATCAGTAAATTTTATTGCACTTTTTGGTGTTTTCCTTCTCTTTCAAATGCTAGTTAGAAAATGGAATATTAAGATAGATAAAAAATTGCTTCTTGGAACGTTTGTTGTGGCAACATTATGTATCTTAGTTCTTTTGTTCTCTGGATCGCCGTGGGGCGTTACTTATGGTTTTACATTATGGGGAGCAAAACTATTTCAGGCTGTTGGTTTTCCAATTGAGTCATTCACATTTTGGAATTACAGCGGACCAAAAAGATCACTCGAGCATTCTGTACTTTCTGACACAAGTAGTTTATTAAATATTGGAATGATAATTGGTGCTGGGCTTCTTGCATCCTTTATTGGATTGTTTACCTCCTCAAAGTGGCCTCCAAAAGTTGAATTAATTTCAGCAGCTTTCGGTGGCTTGCTCATGGGTGTTGGAGCTCGCCTGAGTTTTGGCTGTAATATAGGAGCATTTCTGGGCGGGACAGCATCAGGAAGCTTGCATGGTTGGATATGGTTTGTCATGGCCTTTGTTGGAACGTATTTTGGAATTATTTATAGAGAAAAAGTAGGTTTTAAATAATGAATAGCAAAAAAGTATACATATTTATCATTATCCTAACCCTCTTCCTGGTAATTTACGATCATCTCACGAGTCCAGTTCTATCATTATCATCCCCTGGTCAAACCGCAGAAGCTTGCGCTCCATGTGGCGCGCCTTGTGAAAAAGAGTAAATATGAAGAAATTAGTAAGCATATTCGTCATTATAATTTGTTTCATCTCAAAATCTGAGGGCTCTACACTTGAAAAGCTATACTTAGAATCAAGACTAATTAATAACTTTGAAAATGAGCTCTATGATAACCCTGATGATTTTATAATAGGAAATCGTGAAGGTTCTATAACCATTGTTGAATTCTTTGACTATAACTGTGGTTATTGCAAAAGGGCGCTTGCTGATTTAAACGCTGTGATTGCTAAAAATCCAAATATTCGTGTGGTTTTAAAAGATTATCCAATTTTAAACGAAAATTCTTATGAGCTGTCACAGTTATCCATAGCTGCGGGGCTTCAAGGGAAATATTTTGAATATCACACCGAATTATTAAATAAACCAGGAAGAGTAACATATCAAATGGCGATAGATATAGCAGCAGATATCGGTCTTGACATAGAAAAACTAGAGCAGGATTTTAAGAGCCAAGAAGTGAATGATATGATTGCCAATAATAAAGTTTTAGGTTATTCTCTAGCAGTCTCTGGTACACCATCCTATTTTATAAGGGATGTAAATATCCGAGGTGCAGTTGGCCTTGAAACTCTGCAAGAAGTTATTGATTATGCGTCGGAGAATCAACGAATCGATGACTACATAATTAAAGAAGCTGAGTCAGGGAATGAAGAGGCCTACAAAGTAATGTTTAGATACGGATTGTATTAGTCTATTAATTTTAGTATAGGATTTAAAAAATGGATAAAGGAATTTTATGGAGAGCTGGATTAGTTATCGGCTTTGCACTTATTATTTGGGCTGGCTACTCATCATCACAAGATATGAGAGATGGAGCTACTGCACAACAAGGTAAACGCTATGATGAGGCAATCGCCATATATGAACCAATTGCGGAAAAAGGTTCTTGGATACCTTTCTGGAATCCTCAAACAAGAGCGCAACAGGAAATTGGGCACATACATGCATTTAGAGACGATGGTCAAAACAGAATGGATGAAGCAATTAAGTGGTGGGAAAGAGCTTCGAAAGGCGGTAACGTAGTTGCGCAATTTGCTCTAGGTCAAGCATACTATCAAGGGGATGCTGTAGAGCAGGATTTAGCAAAAGCATATACTTGGGTAATGGTATCAGCTGATCCAAAGTCAAAAAGTCAAAGAAGATATCAAAAGCAAGCTTCAGCCTACAAAATGGAACTAACAGATGCGCAATTGGCATCAGCTACAAAAGCAATAGATACTTGTTTAAGTTCAGGTTATGTTGACTGTCCATACTAATTAAAAAGATATATTGAGATGCTAATTTCTTAGCATCTCAATGACCTAATGATATCGCCAATTTATCCTTCCAAGCAGTCAATCTCTTAAATTTCTTTTCAATTTTCGTATTATTGCTAACCTTTTCTCCCCATGTGAGAGAACCCAGAACAATCATTTCTGCATATGTAATATTATCACCTATTAAATATTGTTGCTTTTGCAAAATTTTATCAAGAAAATTACAACATTCATAAAAATTATTTTCATCTTTTCTGATATTGCTGTCTTGAAAGTCTTTTGGATGCATTCCAAATCTTTTGCTTCTACTTTCTATGTAATATTCAATATCCCTATCGTCTAGAGCACTGATAATATCATGTGCGACTCTCTCCAATATTGATGTATTAAGAAACTGGTCAGACCATTGATTGATAAATAATAAGGCAGGCTCGTTCGGAATATTAATTAATTTATCATTCTTATCTGCGTACTTATCTTCGATGTATTTTGCAATATTAAATGAGTCTGATATTTTTACTTCATTATCCATGATTGTTGGTAATTTAGCATTAACAAAAAAACGGTCAGCCAGTCTTTCGGTGAAACATATGGGTATGGTTTCATAGTCTATTTTCCTGTAATTTAATAGATATTTTACTCTCCAACAGTAAGGGCTGAAGCGTAAATCATTTTTCCCGGATAAATCAAAGAGTGTAATCATATTTTTGTCAACTATTTGAAATTCATAAAAGTTGCTAATAATATAAATTTTAATATTAAATTACTTGTTATAACAGTCAATTTATAATAATAATAACTTAAATTAAATACGGAATTATTTATGAATCCAATCATTCTTGATTACCTGCCGATTTTGATTTTTATTGGTGTTGCAATAGTCGTATCTGCGGCCCTGATGGGATCATCTTTTATTATAGCCAGATCAAACCCAGATAATGAGAAATTGTCAACGTATGAATGTGGTTTTGAGCCATTCGAAAATGCGCGCGTTAAATTTGATATAAGATTCTATTTAGTTGCAATTTTGTTTATTATATTTGATCTTGAGGTCGCTTTTTTATTTCCTTGGGCAATAACGCTCGGTCAAATTGGTGTGTTTGGATATGTGTCCATGATGATCTTTTTGGCTGTTCTAACCGTTGGTTTTGTATACGAATGGAAAAAAGGTGCACTAGAGTGGGACTAGCATGACAATACAAGATCAAACCATAGATCAAGACGAATATTTCAAAGGTTTATCGGGTGAGTTATCAGACAAAGGTTTTTTGGTAACTTCTGTTGATGAACTAATAAATTGGGCTAGAACTGGGTCTTTAATGTGGATGACATTCGGTCTGGCTTGCTGCGCTGTTGAAATGATGCAGGCATCAATGCCTAGATACGATCTTGAAAGATTTGGTACGGCACCAAGGGCTTCACCAAGGCAATCTGATTTAATGATTGTTGCTGGAACACTCACAAATAAAATGGCGCCAGCCTTAAGGAAGGTGTATGACCAAATGCCTGAACCGCGTTATGTCATATCGATGGGTAGCTGTGCAAACGGCGGTGGCTATTATCATTACTCATATTCAGTGGTTAGAGGGTGCGATAGAATTGTGCCGGTAGATGTTTACGTTCCGGGTTGCCCCCCAACAGCAGAGGCATTGTTGTATGGGATTCTCCAATTGCAAAGAAAAATCCGAAGAACTGGAAATATAAATAGATAACTGAGTATTTTAATGCCCAAAGAAAAACCTGTGTACTTAAATGACGAAGATATTCGTAAGTTATTGCACAAAAATTTCAAAAAATCGATCTTAGATATGAAATTCGTACATGATTTTTCAGTTCAAATTGAGTCTGAAATAACACATGATTTTATCAGATTCTTGAAAGAGTCACGTGATTTACAATATTCTACATTTATAGATATTTGTGGTGTTGATTACCCAGACAGACCATGCAGGTTTGATGTGGTCTACCATCTTCTATCTATGACAAAAAACAAAAGAATAAGAGTTAAAGTTTCCATCCATGAGAATGATTCAATTCCATCTATTGTAAATATATTCCCTGCGGCTGAGTGGTATGAGAGGGAGGCTTATGATTTGTATGGAATAAACTTTTCCAACCACCCTGACATGCGCCGTATGCTAACCGACTATAATTTTCAGGGATTCCCATTACGTAAAGATTTTCCTCTTACGGGTTATACGCAAGTTAGATATGATGATACACAAAAAAGGGTCATACAAGAACCCGTTGAACTTGGACAAGAATTTAGAGATTTTGACTTTGAAAGTCCATGGTTGGGACATATTTCTGATCCAAATAATGACGAGATAGGTGAAGATGACTGATTTAAAAAAAGATAATACCTTCACACTTAATTTTGGTCCACAGCATCCAGCAGCGCATGGAGTTTTGAGATTGGTTCTTGAGCTAGACGGTGAGATTGTAGATCGAGTTGATCCTCATATTGGGCTTTTACACCGAGGTACTGAAAAGCTAATTGAAAATAAAACATATACACAGGCGGTACCATATTTTGATCGTCTGGATTATGTCGCGCCCATGAACCAAGAACATGCCTTCTCCTTGGCAGTTGAGAACTTGCTTGGTATTGATGTTCCGCGGCGTGGACAAATAATAAGAGTACTTTACTCAGAAATTGGGAGGATACTATCCCATCTCCTGAATATTACCACACAAGCAATGGATGTGGGTGCACTAACACCTCCACTTTGGGGGTTTGAAGAGCGTGAGCAATTGATGTGCTTCTATGAAAGGGCTTCGGGCAGCAGAATGCATGCAGCATATTTTCGTCCAGGTGGTGTGCATCAAGATCTACCAGATGATTTAGTTGACGATATACAGAAATTTACAGAAACGCACCCATTTGTTATCAATGACATTGAGGAACTCTTGACTGAAAATAGAATTTTCAAACAAAGAAATGTTGATATTGGTTATATAAGTCAAGATGATGCTCAGCTCTATGGTTTTTCCGGTGTAATGATTAGGGGAACAGGTCTCCCGTGGGACTTAAGAAGGTCTCAACCGTATGAGATCTATTCTGAGCTCCAATTTGAGATTCCCGTTGGGAAGAACAGTGACTGCTACGATAGGTACTTACTAAGGGTAGAGGAGATGAAACAATCGCTAAAAATAATGTCACAGTGCATTGAATTTTTGAGAAAGGATACTGGGCCTGTCTCAACCCAGAACAATAAGTTATTTCCACCGAAAAGAGCTGAGATGAAGGAGTCAATGGAAGCGTTAATACATCACTTTAAACTTTACACAGAGGGGTATCACGTACCAAAAGGTGAAATTTATAGGGCTGTCGAAGCACCAAAAGGTGAATTTGGTGTATATTTAGTATCCGATGATTCAAACAAACCATATCGTTGCAAAATAAGGGCTCCAGGCTTTGCTCATTTACAAGCAATGGATTACATGTGTAGAGGACATATGCTTGCTGATGTTTCAGCTGTGCTTGGTTCTCTTGATATCGTCTTTGGTGAAGTTGATAGGTAATATATATAATATGATAGATACAAAAAAAGAAAATAAGGACTTTAGTTTTAGTGAGCAGAATCTATCCCTTGCTGAGTACGAACTCAGCAAGTATCCAAAGGGGAGAGAGGGGTCTGCGATAATATCAATCTTATGGATAGCACAAAAACAAAATAAGGGCTGGCTCTCACCAGAAATAATTGATTATGTTGCTAATTTCTTAGATCTGTCACAAATTCGCGTAATGGAAATTGCAACCTTCTATACTATGTTTAATTTGTCTCCCGTGGGCGCTTATCATTTTCAAATGTGTGGTACGACACCGTGCATGTTATCAGGCTCAGATGAGTTAAAGAATGTTCTATACAAAGAAATTGGAGAGCAGAATTCTGTAAGTAAGGATAATCTATCTTGGGTAGAAGTAGAATGTCTAGGAGCTTGCTGTAATGCGCCAATAATCCAAATAAATGATGATTACTACGAAGACTTAAATGCGGTAGATCTCAAGAATATTATTGACGAGCTGAGAAAAGGCAAAGAAATAAAATCTGGCTCATACAAGGATAGGCTAACATCAGCCCCATTAAATAAAAATGTAAAGTTTTTTACACAAGATGAAATAGAAAGAATTTCAAAGAACAGAAAAAAGCCAGGTCTTGAGGCATAAGATGCTTAAAATTGAAGATAAAATATTTACAAATATATATGGTAATAACAGTCCACTTTTGAACTCTGCAATCAAAAGGGGGAATTGGGACTGCACGAAGACTCTAATTCATAAAGGTAGAGATTGGATTATTGAAGAAATGAAGGCGTCTGGTCTAAGGGGCAGAGGTGGGGCAGGATTCCCAACGGGCTTAAAGTGGTCATTCATGCCCAAGGAAGTAAAAGACCGCCCTCATTATCTCGTAGTTAATGCTGATGAGTCCGAACCGGGAACATGCAAGGACAGAGAAATTTTGAGAAATGAACCACACCAATTTATTGAAGGTTGTCTGCTCGCCTCATTTGCGATGAACGCACACGCTTGTTATGTTTACGTACGAGGGGAGTATGTTAATGAGAGATATTCACTTCAGAATGCCATAAACGAAGCTTATAGTGCCGGTTTGGTTGGAAAAAATGCGTGTCAATCTGGCTGGGATTTTGATATCTATGTGCATCACGGCGCTGGTGCTTACATTTGCGGTGAAGAAACCGCATTACTTGAAAGCCTCGAGGGCAAGAAAGGAATGCCTAGATTAAAACCCCCTTTTCCTGCGAACTGCGGTTTATATGGATGTCCAACTACAGTGAATAATGTTGAGTCAATTGCTGTTGCGCCAGAAATTCTTAGAAGAGGGGCTGGGTGGTTTGCTGCACTAGGAAAACCAAATAATACTGGCACAAAGTTGTTCTGTATATCGGGTCACGTTAATACACCATGCAATGTGGAAGAAGAAATGGGAATTACATTACGAGAGTTACTCGAAAAACATGCGGGTGGAGTTAGAGGTGGATGGGATAATTTACTTGCCGTTATTCCTGGCGGATCTTCGGTTCCCTGTTTGCCATCAGAACAGTGCCAGAACCTATCTATGGATTTTGATACACTAAAAGAATTGAAATCTGGTCTTGGAACCGCAGCTGTAATTGTTATGGACAAATCGACAGATATTGTTGGAGCTATAGCAAGATTAAGCTACTTCTACAAACATGAAAGTTGTGGTCAATGTACCCCTTGTCGAGAGGGTACCGGATGGATGTGGAGAGTTATGGATAGAATGGCAAAAGGCAATGCATCTGTTGATGAAATCGATACCCTTTTACAAGTTACAAAACAAGTTGAAGGTCATACAATTTGCGCACTTGGTGATGCCGCTGCATGGCCAATACAGGGTTTAATAAGGCATTTCAGACACGAAATTGAAGATAGATTGGTGCAAAGGGTATTCGATGTCAATTAAAATACTGATAAATGGAAATGAGTATGAGTTTGAAGAGAATTTAACTTTAATTCAGGCGTTAGAAATGACGGATATCGAAGTTCCTCGATTTTGCTATCATGATAAATTATCAATAGCGGGTAACTGTAGAATGTGTCTGGTTGAGGTGAAGGGTGCGCCGAAGCCAGTTGCATCATGCCACTTCTCATTGTCTGATCTAAGGCCGGGTCCAAATGGAGAACTGCCTGAGGTCTTAACAAATACTGAGCAGGTTCATCACGCAAGAAAAGGTGCGATGGAGTTTCTTTTAGTTAATCATCCATTAGACTGTCCAATATGTGACCAAGGGGGTGAATGTGATCTTCAGGATCAAGCATTACACTATGGTATCAACAAAAGCAGATATAAAGAGAACAAGCGGGCTGTTGATAATAAGAATATAGGTCCACTAGTGAAAACTACAATGACCAGATGTATTCACTGCACAAGATGTGTAAGATTTACATCAGAGGTTGCGGGCACTGAAGAGCTGGGTGCAATCCACAGAGGTGAAAACATGGAGATCACAACCTATCTTGAAAAGGGAATGTCCTCAGAGTTACAGGGAAATATTATAGATCTATGTCCTGTTGGCGCACTAACATCAAAACCGTACGAATATCATGCAAGACCATGGGAGCTCAGAAAAACTGAGTCCATTGATGTAATGGATGGTATAGGTTCTAACATAAGGATTGACTCTAAAGGTTCTGAGGTAATGCGAATTATGCCAAGGTACAATGAAGATATAAATGAGGAGTGGATTTCTGATAAAACGAGATTTATATGGGATGGTTTAAAATCCCAAAGGATCGATAGTCCATACATACGTGAAAATGGTAAATTGATTGCTGTATCTTGGGATAGAGCGCTAACCCTGTTAACTGAGCTGATAAAAAAAACTGATCCAAACCGAATAGGCGCAATTGCAGGTGACATGGTATCAGCCGAAGAGATGTTTCTTATGAAGAAACTGATGGAAAAGATTGGGTCAAATAAATATGATTGTAGACAAGACGGCTCAATTTTAAGTAACCAATATGGGAGATCATCATACATCTTTAATCCTACTATAGCAGGAATTGAAAGTGCCGATGCGTTAGTTATCATTGGTTCAAATCCACGAATGGAGTCTCCCGTTTTGAATGCACGAATCCGTAAGAGATGGCTCACGGGTCAACTAAAGGTATTCCTTATTGGGCAAGAACATGATTTAACTTATACTTATACTCACCTTGGCGAATCACCAAAGAACATCGATTTGAAAAATATGCCTTTAAATAACTCTAAAAATATTATCTGGCTTTTAGGAGATGATGTATTTTTAAGAGATGATGGAATGGTTGTGCTATCAAAAGTGATTGACTGCGCAGAAAAAACAGGGTCGATCCGAGATGATTGGAATGGGCTCGCGATTTTACACAAGCATGCATCACGAGTCGCAGGATTAGATCTCGGCTTCCTTCCATTGGATGAAAATTATAGCGCGAAAAAGATGGCAAAATCAAAAGAGATAGAATTGTTATTTCTTCTTGACGCTGATGAAGTCGATGCAGAAAATAAATATAGGATATATATTGGAAGTCACGGTGATAGGGGGGCATCTAACGCAGATATAGTTCTTCCTGGAGCCTGCTATACTGAAAAAAATGGTTTATTCATGAATACTGAAGGCAGATTACAAGAAACAAATCGTGCAGTCTTTCCACCAGGGGATGCGAGAGATAATTGGAAAATTATTATTGAGATATCAAAAAGAATAAATAAATCACTTAACTATATAAATTTTGAGGATGTCAGAGCGGACATTAGAAAAGAGTACCCCATATTTACAAATATTAATCAAATTGAAAAAGACTGCTTTCAGGACCTTAACCGTCTATCAGGGCAAAAACAAAAATTAAGTAGTGACATATTTGCAAATACCATATCGGACTATTATCTTACTAATTCAATAGCAAGATCTAGCAAAGTAATGGCTGAGTGCAGCATGCAAAAAAATAGCGTTGAGATTAGAAATGGATAATTTATTCACAATGTATTTATATCCAGCTGCTATAATTGCGGTGAAGAGTGTTTTTTTGATAAGCTCACTTCTAATTACAATCGCCTTCTTATTGCTAGCAGATCGCAAAATATGGGCAGCTGTGCAGATGAGGCGTGGTCCAAACGTTGTTGGCGCATTTGGTTTATTACAATCCTTTGCTGACCTATTAAAATTTGTACTGAAGGAAGTTATTATTCCGACAAAAGCTGATAAGTTTGTTTTCTTGCTGGCACCATTTGTAACAACTGTTTTTGCAATTTCTGCTTGGGCAGTAATTCCATTTGACTCAGGTATTGTTCTCGCTGATATAAATATAGGCGTGTTATACATACTCGCAATATCTTCACTTGGGGTTTATGGGATTATCATGGGCGGTTGGGCGTCCAATTCTAAATATCCCTTCCTTGGGGCACTGAGATCAGCGGCTCAAATGGTTTCTTATGAGGTGTCTATTGGATTTGTAATAATTACGGTTATTTTATTGAGTGGCTCATTAAACTTAAGCGATATTGTAAATGCTCAATCAGGTGATTACGGACTCTTAAATTGGTACTTCATTCCACTGTTTCCAATGTTTGTTGTATTTTTTATTTCAGCCTTAGCAGAAACAAACAGGCCACCATTTGATCTACCTGAAGCTGAGTCAGAACTCGTGGCTGGTTTCATGGTAGAATACTCATCCACCCCATACTTAATGTTCATGCTAGGTGAATATGTCTCAATTGTACTAATGTGCGCGTTTGCAACTATTCTATTTCTCGGTGGATGGCATGCACCTCTACCCATTCTGGAATTTATTCCCGGATTTTTTTGGTTTGCTATAAAAGTGTGCTTTATGTTTTTCATGTTTGCAATGGTTAAAGCTATGGTTCCAAGATATAGATATGATCAATTAATGAGATTGGGCTGGAAAGTTTTTCTACCCCTGTCACTCGTAATGGTTGCAGCAACAGCAACATTTGTAGTTTTTTTTAAATAGGATTAGATATAAATGAATAGAGTAATTAGGGTTCTAAGAAGTCTTTTATTAATTGAATTCATTCGAGCATTCAGGCTCGCCATTCGTTACTTTTTTAAACCAAAGGCAACGATTAATTATCCATTCGAAAAAGGTTCTCTGTCCCCAAGGTTTAGAGGAGAGCACGCACTTCGAAGATACCCAAATGGTGAAGAGAGATGTATTGGTTGTAAGTTATGTGAAGCTATATGTCCAGCACAGGCCATCACGATTGAAGTTGGTCCACGTCAAAATGATGGTACTAGAAGAACAACTCGATATGATATTGATATGGTAAAATGCATTTATTGTGGATATTGCCAAGAGGCTTGTCCCGTTGATGCCATTGTTGAAGGTCCAAATTTTGAGTTCGCTACTGAAACAAGAGAAGAATTGTATTACGACAAAGAAAGATTGCTCTCAAATGGCGATAGATGGGAAGATGCAATCTCAAAAAATATAGAGCTTGACGCAAAATATAGGTAAAATGAATGATCGTAGTAAGTTTACTATTCTATTTGTTCTCATTTATCATGATAGCTTCTGCTTTTATGGTTATATTGTCTCGTAACCCCGTCCACTCAGTTCTTTTTTTGATTTTATGTTTTTTTAATTCTGCAGGTATATTTCTCATCTTAGGTGCAGAATTTTTAGCTTTTATTTTAGTTATAGTCTACGTCGGAGCTGTCGCAGTCCTTTTCCTATTTGTGGTAATGATGTTAGATGTTGAATTTAAATCAATATCATCTTCAGTGATCAGCTATTTACCTATCGGAATGACCATCGGCGTAATCGTACTTGCTGAGCTAATGTTAGTTTTATTCACTTGGAGGCGCAATTACTCGGTTACAGATAATTTGGGCTCAAGCAATGACTCGCAATTCTCAAATACCGAAACAATTGGATTAGTGCTGTATACTGATAATATTTTGTTTTTTCAATTAGCCGGCTTGATCCTCTTGGCATCTATGATAGGCGCAATAGTTCTCACCGTTAATCACCGCCCTTCAGCAAAAAGGCAAGATATTAATAAACAAGTTGAAAGAGATGCGGAAAGCTCTATTGAAAACATAGATATTAAGCCAGGAAGTGGAATATGATAGCTATTAATAACTATCTTGCTCTTGCGTCAATACTATTTGTGATCGGTATTTTCGGAGTTTTTCTCAATAAGAAAAATATAATAATTATTCTGATGTCGATAGAGTTAATGCTCCTAGCGGTAAATATTAATTTAGTAGCATTCTCAACATATCTAAATGATATCACCGGGCAAATCTTTTCCTTATTGGTGCTAACAGTTGCGGCTGCAGAGGCAGCAATCGGTCTCGCGATATTAGTCATTTATTTTAGAAACAAAGGTTCTATATCAGTTGAGGATATCACAGAGATGAAGGGTTAATTATCATGTTATATGCAGCAATTGTTTTTTTACCGCTCATTGGTGCAATTTTGACTGGGCTATTTGGTAAAACAATTGGTGCCAGAAATTCAGAATTATTAACTTCAATATTAGTTGCAATCTCAGCATTACTATCGTGGTATGTTCTCTTAAATGTTGGCTGGGTAGATGGCAGAAATGATCAAGTCATTGTCATTTTAAAGTGGCTTACTTCGGGGGCATTAGATCTAAGTTGGTCAATCCGCGTTGATACCCTAACCGCAGTTATGTTAGTGGTGGTGAACTCCGTATCTGCTGTGGTCCATTTCTACTCAATTGGTTATATGCACGAGGATCCATCAAGGCAGAGATTTTTCTCGTATTTATCATTATTTACATTCGCAATGTTAATGCTTGTAACATCAAATAATTTTTTACAGTTATTTTTTGGATGGGAAGGTGTTGGATTGGCATCTTATTTACTAATTGGTTTCTGGCACCACAAGGAAAGCGCGAATAATGCAGCGATGAAGGCATTTATTGTTAATAGGGTTGGTGATTTTGGCTTTGCCCTTGGTATTTTTTGTATTTTTTACTTTTTTGGTTCACTTGATTTTAACACGGTATTTTCAAATGCATCTGATCTTATGGATAAAAAGATTTCTATATTTGGCTACACATTTGGTGCTATCTCGTTCATATGCTTCCTACTTTTTATTGGTGCAATGGGAAAATCTGCACAATTTCTACTACATACTTGGTTACCAGATGCAATGGAGGGTCCGACACCTGTTTCTGCATTAATACATGCTGCAACAATGGTAACTGCTGGGGTATTCCTGGTTGCGAGATGCTCTCCTTTATATGAGCTTGCTCCAGCTATAATGTCTTTTTTAGTTTTTATGGGAGCTACAACCGCCATTTTTGCAGCTTCCGTTGCTTTGGTTCAAAATGACATAAAAAAAGTAATTGCTTATTCTACATGTTCACAGCTTGGGTATATGTTTGTCGCACTTGGTGTAGGAGCCTATCAAGTTGGGATCTTTCATCTGTTTACCCATGCATTTTTCAAAGCTTTATTATTTTTGGGTGCGGGATCTGTTATCCATGCAATGTCTAATGAGCAAGATATGAGAAATATGGGTGGTCTGAGGAAGTTTATACCAAAAACTTATATACTTATGTTGATAGGGACGCTAGCGCTGACAGGATTTGGGGTTCCTGGTCTATTTGGGATGGCAGGATTTTATTCAAAGGATGCTATCATTGAGGCGGCTTATGTTACAAACATAGGTATAGGCTCTTACGCATTTACCATGCTTTTATTAGCGGCATTAATGACATCATTTTATTCGTGGAGACTCATTTTTATGACCTTCCATGGAATACCACGTGCCTCAAAAGAGGTAATGTCACATTTACATGAAAGTCCAAGTATTATGCTAGTACCGCTACTTATATTAGTTATAGGATCAATTTTCTCGGGATATGTTTTTTATGATTCATTTATCTATGCAGAGTTTAAAGAATTTTGGGCTAGTTCAATATTTATCTTAAAGGATAACTATATATTAAAGGAATTGCACGACGTATCTTATTTAATTAAATGGTCACCAACAATTATGATGATTATTGGTGTAATTATCGCTTATTATTTATACATTAGAAACCCACAGATTCCTGAAAAAATTGCAAAAGACCAAGAGGTTCTCTATAACTTCCTTTTAAACAAATGGTACTTTGATGAAATTTATAATTATATTTTTGTAAATCCAGTAGTCTTACTAGGTAAGATATTTTGGAAAAGGGGAGATGAAAATATAATAAATAGGTTCGGCCCTGATGGGATATCCAAGCAAGTTGTGAGAGTCACAAGAAAAATTGTCCAACTACAATCTGGTTTAATATATCATTATGCCTTCTCTATGATAATTGGTCTTACTTTTATAATTACATTTTATATCATTGTAGGTCGGAGTTGATTATGGATTGGCCATTATTATCCACAATTATACTTATTCCTATACTTGGATCTCTGACAATATTACTCATAAACAGTGATGATGAAATTGGTAAAAGGAATATCAAAATTGTTGCAATGTACACTAGTATTGTCAATTTTTTTGCTTCAATTTTCTTATGGGTAAATTTTGATAAGTTAACATCAGATTTTCAATTTACTGAACGTTATGCATGGTTAACAGAAAATATAACATATCACGTTGGGATTGATGGTGTTTCCCTATTTTTAATTATACTTACTACTTTTTTGATGCCATTTTGCATTTTGGCAAGCTGGAATAGTATCAGTGTAAAAATAAAAGATTATATGGTTGCATTCTTAATACTTGAGTCCTTAATGATTGGAGTATTTTGTTCTCTAGATCTCGTAGTATTTTACCTTTTTTTCGAAGCCTGCCTTATTCCAATGTTTCTTATTATAGGAATATGGGGTGGAGCTAGACGTGTATACGCAACATTCAAATTTTTCTTATACACATTAAGCGGATCTGTCTTAATGTTGATTGCAATAATTTACATATACCTAGTAACTGGTACTACGGATGTCACAATTCTAAATGGATATGACTTCGATTACTCTGTTCAAAACTGGCTATGGATGGCATTCTTTATTTCATTTGCTGTTAAGATACCAATGTTCCCTGTCCACACTTGGCTCCCTGACGCTCATGTTGAAGCGCCAACGGCAGGTTCTGTAATTTTAGCAGGTGTCCTATTAAAGATGGGGGGATATGGTATACTAAGGTTCTCCATTCCGCTCTTCCCAATTGGATCTTATGTCTTCACTGATTTTGTTTTTGTTCTATCTGTTATTGCGATAATTTACACTTCTTTTATAGCTATTGCACAAGAAGACATAAAAAAACTTATTGCATATTCATCTGTTGCACACATGGGTTTCGTAACAATGGGGATTTTCACATTAACAGATCAAGGGATTCAAGGTGGGATATTTCAGATGATTAGCCATGGTCTTATCTCTTCTGCTTTATTCTTATCTGTTGGAGTTGTTTACGACAGATTGCACACAAGAGAGATCAAGGTGTATGGTGGCGTTGTAAAAAAGATGCCAATTTATGCGGCATTCTTCCTTGTCTTTACTATGGCAAATATTGGATTACCTGGAACTAGTGGGTTCGTTGGTGAATTTTTGACATTAATAGGAGCCTTCAAAGTGAACTTATATGTCGCATTTTTCGCAACTACTGGTGTAATTCTATCTGCAGCCTATGCTCTTTGGTTATACAAGAGGGTTATTTTTGGAGTAATCACAAATGAAGAGGTTGAGAAGTTATCGGATCTAGATCTAAGGGAGTATATGATTTTATTGCCTTTTGTATTATTAATAATTCTATTTGGCGTTTATCCAAATATGGTGATTGATCTAACCGCTACGAGCACAGCTAACATAATTGAAAATTATAATTACACCCTTGAGCAGTATCTATCGCAATTGACTAGTATAAATTCAGGAATGGATAATTGAGATGAGCTTTTTACTATACACTCCAATTTTACCAGAGATTGTGCTTACAATTGCATCAATGTGTTTATTGATAATTGGTGTATTTAGGAGAAATGAGAGAACCTATACTGCCATTTCTAATCTGGCAATTCTCAGCTTATTAATAGTTTTATTAACAATCGTTACAGGTCGTGTCCCCGAGGGAGTTAGTTTTGGTGGATCACTAATAACCGACTCTTTCTCGTTATATTTGAAAACGTTGATTCTTGTTTCTTCATTAATAATATTAGTCGTATCAAACATTTATCTGAAAAATATAAATCTACTTAAATTCGAATATATCATACTAATCTTACTTTCTGTTGTTGGCATGATGATTATGGTCTCTTCAAATGATTTAATATCCCTTTATCTTTCGATAGAACTCCAAAGTCTTCCGCTTTATGTTTTGGCATCGATACGTAATAAATCCCTAAAATCAACCGAGTCAGGGTTAAAATATTTTGTATTAGGGGCACTCTCTTCCTGCATACTCCTCTATGGCCTTTCTCTTATATATGGTTATACGGGATCCATCTATTATACTGAGATTGCATCTAATTTATATGAATATGATATAGGTATTCTTATTGGCCTTGCTTTTGCGCTTGCTGGTTTTGCATTTAAAATTTCGGCTGTACCATTCCATATGTGGACCCCAGATGTCTATGAAGGCTCACCCACAACTGTCACCGCCTTCTTTGCAGTTGCACCAAAGATTGCAGCCCTTGGTCTTATCGTTAGAATACTAATTACGGCAATGCCGACTTTGATAGAGGATTGGCAATCTATACTAATATTATTATCGATATTTTCGATGTTGTTGGGTGCATTTTCAGCTATTGGACAGCGTAACCTCAAAAGGCTATTGGCTTACTCATCAATAAGCCATATGGGATTTGCTTTGATGGGTGTTATAAACGGTACTTTTGATGGGGTTAGAAGCCTATCTCTTTATCTACTGATATACCTTGTGATGTCACTCGCACTTTTTATATCTATAATTGCTCTTAAAAATAATGATGAACACATTGAAAATATTGAGGATATTTCTGGACTCGCAAAAGTAAATCCTGTTATGGCATCAATTATATCAATTCTACTCTTCTCGTTAGCAGGAATACCACCGCTAGCTGGTTTTTTTGCTAAGTTCTATGTTCTGTATGCGGCTGTTGATGCGAATCTCTATTATCTTGCAATATTTGGTGTTTTATCAAGTGTAATAAGTGCATTTTATTATCTAAGAATTATCAAGGTAATGTACTTTGAAGAGTCCGCAATATCGTTTGATCCAATATCTAAGAGGTTGAAGACTATTATTTACCTGTTAACAGCTATCACCCTCTTATTCTTTTTAAAACCGTCTATTTTTATAAATTTTGCCGGCACTGCATCTGCCTCTTTATTTATTTGATGAATCCTTTACTTGCAAATAAGATATTAATCAAGCGGTTGCGTTCTGCTAATTCAACCAATGATGCTGCTATAAACATTTTAAAGAATCAAGAAAATATTGACTGGATTATAGCTGATGAACAATTAAATGGTCGCGGTAGACGAGGAAATATATGGACTTCGCCTTTAGGTGGTCTTTATGCATCCGTGGTTATCAGTGATGATAAAATAGAATATTCACATCTCAGCCAGTTGAGTATCCTATCTTCTGTTGTGGCTGCCAAAACTATTGAGGAAATTATTGGTAAAAATTTAATAAGGTCCAAGTGGCCAAACGACATCTTCTTAGCTGAAAAAAAATTATGTGGAATACTAATAGAGTCAGTTTTTATTGAGAATAAATTTTATGTGATAGTCGGTTTTGGGATAAATGTTAAATTTACGAATGAACAAAATCAGGCTAAATTCTCATATTTACAAGAAATTAGTGATAAGGTCAGCGTTGAAAAGTGTTTTAACAAATTAATTTTAAATTTTAATAAAATAATAAATATATGGGATTATGGTAAATCATTCACGCGCTTTAAGAATTATTGGTTAATGTTAACGCAGGATCATGGAAGAATTATAAAAGTAAGAATAAAAAATATTTTGATCGAAGGGGTTTTTGAAAATATTGATGACCATGGAAATCTGATCCTAAGGGTAGGCGGTAAAAAAGAAATTATTAATACTGGAGAAATATTTAGTTAGGAGTCGCATGGCAAAAGATGAATTAGAAGTTTTTTATAGTCCAATTGGTGGG
>MDTD01132361.1_pt1 | contig 17982 bp, 17 predicted proteins | sample 811221 | NCBI WGS metagenome assembly MDTD01 (sample SAMN05326646, study PRJNA326480) | marine metagenome | isolation source: seawater | place: Pacific Ocean: South West | collected 2011 | reverse complement strand
CAATCGCAAGGATTCTCGTTTGGCCCCGTATTCCATATTCACCATCTGTAAGGATTTGTCGAAGGTGTACGTCAGTTTTTCTAAATACTCTTCTTCGGGATCTTCATCCAACTCCACCGCCAACAGATAGCTTGGTACCGCCTCTTCTGCTTCGGGATCGGGCCACAAGGGGGTCACCACAAAACCGTCCACCTGGCCTCCCACGTGGCTCAACGTCTGATCCATGGCCTGGACCACATGGCTTTCACCAATCTTCTCACCCGTGACCGAACTCATGGTACCGCCCTTGTGACAAAAGCGAACCATGGGCACATTGTCGTAAAAACCAGTCACCTGAACGATGTCGTTCATGTCGTAACGATACAAACCACCTTGGTTGGAAATCACCACGTTGTATTTTTTGCCGGGTCTTAACTGGTGTAAGAGGTGTGTGTCTTTTTCACCAGCGCGGATTTCATCGATTTCTTCTTCTGGCATAAATTCAAAAAACAGCCCGTGGGGCATCAAAACACTGTCGGCACCTTCTGCATCGACAGGCGCACCAAAACCGCCCTCACTGGCGGCGTAGCCATAGTCGAGGATGGGAACTTTTCCAAAATGCTTGGTTATTTTTGGCAAATACCAAGAGCCCGTTCCCCCTTTCCAGCAACAGACCCCTGCCAAGTCCTCCCACATGTCTTTTAATAAAGGTGTTCCTCCATTTTTGGCCGCACTTTCTCTAATCAGCGTCGCCACATCGGGTCGGGGAAAACACAAGCTTTCAAGGTATTCTTCCAAATGACGGTTATCCTTTAGGGAAACCCCCAAACGGCCTTCTTCGATGACTTTTGCTAAAGCCTCGTGATGGTTCTGAAAGGTCTTAATGAATAACCCCAGAGTAGAAGGATTAATGGCGGCCACCAAAGACACTTCTTCGCACAAGGCAAACCGCATACATAAAAAGTAACGCGCTTTAAAATCACGAATTCGAAAGACCTCTGCAGGTACCGCATCCATGAAACGCTCAGACTCTTCAACACCACCAGACAAGCCGCGGGTAATGGAGCCGGCCCTGATGCCGCCAGGAAGCTCTTCGGTCTGAGGAGACTGCATGCTGAGGATTTTCCCGCGTAACATTCCGGGCATGGTCAACAGCAACGTGCGCATCCAAAACCGACGACTCACCCGAAACTCCTCCACGAATGAAGGCGTGATGGGGATGAGCTTGCGCCGGCCAGTGGTTCCAGAGGTCGTGGCGAAAAAAGAAACGGGCTCAGAGACGAGCACGCGCTCTTCTCCTTGTAACATGCGGTTGACCCAAGGCATGACATCGTCCCACGATTGAAGTGGCACACGAGACTTATAATGGTCTAAAGAGGTCATTTGCCCGAAACCATAAGCACGGCCAAATGCAGTGTCCTGATTGCGTTCAATGATTTTGGTGAGAACTTCGAGCTGCGCCTGTTGAATGTTTTGCGCGGCTTTGAGCCAAATGGCCTGAGACCGAACGAATAAACCTTTAGCTAAGCTTCGTATCCAATCGTCGGGGAGTAAGCTAACGAACCCCACCATGATACTGAAGAACAGCTTCATTATTGGTTATTCCCTCGAAAGAGTTAAAAAAGAGGGGTACCGCGACGCATGCCCCAAAAACCCACTAAATGCGCCGGACCCGGTACCCCACCTAGGACCAATTTGACTTGGTAACACAGGTATCGGAACGCTTTCGGAATCCGTTAATGCTTTGAAGTAAAAAAAATGCAGATTTTTGTTAATTAATTTCACTTCAGATCCGAAAGATTTTTACTCTTTATTTTTCAGCAGGTTACGAGGTTTTCTTTTGCGGCTTGGCGTTCCAGACCTTCACGGCCAAGAGGGTTCCCAGCAAAGCCAGTGGAATCATTGAGATGGGCCAAGCGGACCAATTGGCAGGCTCTGTGGCTGGACCGACGATTTTACCTGCGGCATCCAGTTGCTCATCTGGCAAGATGACCCCATAGGTGAAGGACATGACCGCTGTGCCCAAATAGACAAAGCCATCAATGATGCCCACAGCAATCCCCACGTTCTTTTTACCTCCAAAATCCATGGAGGCCGTACCGGAGAGCATGCCATGCACACCAATTACGGCCATAGACATAAAAATCACCAGCCAAGCTTGGGGATAGAAATTGAAGGTACCAATGGTAAACAGCGGGCCTGAATCGTAGAAAATGACCAGCAAAATGCCACCCAGCAGCATGACGGCGTAGAGCACCACTGCCACCGGGCCACGACGGGAATTAAAGACCCGATCGGAAATAATCCCCGCAATCACACCACCTGTAATCCCGGCCACACACAACAGCATGCCCCAATTGTTATAGACGAAATCATCTTTGAGACTGAGGATGGTATCGGTTTGCTTGGCGAACGTACGGTACCACTGCATGATGGCTTGACGTAAAAAGCCGCTGCAAAACTCGATACATGCAATGGTCATGATCACCGGGTTTTTCAGCATGAGCTTGAAAACATCCACTGCCCCCAATTGGGGCCCATCGTCTCCAGATGACGCATCGGCCGTATCAAAATCGGCATGCCCCGCTTCGCCGGGGGTATTTTTAACCACCATAAAATCGATGACCCAGAAGATGGCCAACAAAATGGTAGGCGTCAGGAATACCCACTCCAAGCCCCAAGAGTTGAGGATGGCGTAACCCCAATCGAACGCAAAATAGATGCCCAGGGAAATCAGAATCCCAAAAATCGCACCAAAAACGCCGCGCTCGTTCACATGGAACCAGGGCGCGTTGACTTTAACGATGGCCACCGCTCCAAAGCTTTGAAAGTACATGTTGATGCCATAAAGAACCGAAAAAATAGTCACAAAGTTGGTCCCGATCGCCTCGTGCATGAAACCGGCATGCAACAGAGACAAGGAACACAATCCCATCATCAAGTTCATGACCATGGAGCCGCCCGCGCCCAATAGAATCGCAAGCTTACCACCAAATTTGTCAGTCAGGGGGCCGTTAATTAAAAATGAAAAGCCATAGACCACCGTGCCAACGCCAAAAATCATTCCAAAGTCGGCATTGCCCATCATGGCGCCACCATCGGAATCTTTCATGCTTTCAAAAGCAAACTTGGAAACCTTTAAATTGTAACGCCCCATATAAAGGAAGGCATAGGTCAGCCCCAAAGGTAGCCAGTTCAGCACCCGCCGCTTCAAGAATGCATCGGTATGGCCAAGTGCCACTTTGGGCAACCGGCCAATAACCAAAGTCACGACGACAAGTAAAATAAGAATAGGAGTAAATTGCTCCATGAAACTAACCTTTCGATACGTACTCTGAAAAATCAAAATCTTTAAGTGAAGGCATTCCTTCTGGGGGCAATTCGGCCATTGAGGCACGCTGCGTATCGAGGAATACATTGACGGCCTGGGGCCATTTCTTACGGAAAATCTCGCAGTTTCCCGGCTCATTATCGAAAGTGGCAATCACTTCGCCCAACCCATCAATGAAGTTGGTTGCAGCCTCTTTAAAGTCTGGGTCCGGCATTTCAAAATTTGGTTTGAGCAACATCTGCGTGTTGACCACGCCTACCGGAAAGCCGTTACGCCTCAAGGATTCTGCACATCCCACCAACATGCCGGGTGCATCACGCCCGGTCAGGTAAACGATGAACACGTCCCGCTGAAAAAGGTGCTGCACAAAATCACTGGCTCCCGCCACAGGCTGGTCATAATACTGATAATGATCACTAAAGAAGCGATCGAACCAGTACGAACCCAAGCGTTCGGTCAAAGTGTCATCTGCAACCCCGAGCTGCTTGAGGATGTCGGTCATCAAATAGGGTAAATTGGTGCGGCGAAAAGCCTTCAGCTTCTCATCCAGCTCCGTTTCACCATGTTGAACGGCGTATTCATGAAGAATTCGCCAGAAACGTGGACCCACATCAAAGAGGGTGGCGTCCAAATCAAATACCACCACCGGTCGGTTGCCTTGGGCTTTCACAGCATCGATCCGGCTCATAACATTCTGATAAAGTTCTGCTTTCGACATAGGAAGTCCTTCCCATTTGACGTCCGAAAGGTCAACGGGGACTGACAGCTTTCCATTTGGGCATGTCAGCGCATCTCTCTGACTGCTTCAGCGGTGCCCACCTATCGATAAACAGCAGAATTAGTGGGTTTGGGTGGCGATTTAATGCCGCAAGCTCCCAGGGCCATCATGAAGGCTGCGAGCAGGACACCCACCACGGCTTTTCGATTTACCACGGGCCACCTCCGATCATGAGTCCAGAACGACTTCGGTTTTGCCTAAAATAGCCAGGCGTCCCCACGGGGCCCACGAACCACTCCGTAAAGGCCCCTACAAAGAAGGTTGTGTCCGGCCAATGGAGGGCCAATTCAAACTTGGATTGGTGATCACCCACCTGCAGACCTGTCTCATTGGCCAAAGACCATGAAACCCATTGAGGCCAAAGATAACCATTCAATCGCGTTCCAAATGCCGGTCGGTAGTATTCCTGTCGCGTTGACGTATCGCTGTCCATGGGCTCCACCCCAAACAGGAAGGTATTCTGTGGTAACTGCCCCCATCGAAACAACGCCAATTCGAGGGAGCCTTCAATGAACTCGCCCAGGCCACTTTCCAACGCCAACGCAACGGCATCGAATGAAGCATTCATGGAGCGTAAGCCACCCTGCTCCCACACTAAAATATTTTTGCCCATCCCTGGGACTTCAGCCAGATAATGCAACCACTCCATTTTTATAATGGCCAACCCAAATCCCCAGGTGGCATCGAGGGTGGTCGAGGCCACTTTCGCGCGTGTGAATAGAGGGTCGGTGTTCACCAAAGGACAACCATCGGCTCCACAACCGCCCGATACAAAGGTCGGGTCCAAGGACGTCATGAAATATTGATAATCCGCTGGGGCCCCCAAAAGAACTGGCGTTTGATCGGGTCCCCACACCCCGCTGACGCCCAGGGTAATTTCATCGATTTGCCCCTGCACCCGAAGGCCTGCAGCCAGTTGATCCAACGCAGTGGTCTCTTCCATATACGCGCCTATGCGCGACATGTTGCCGAGTGGGTCGCTGCGACCTAAAGCTTCTTGGTACCGACCGAACTGGTAGTGGCCTTGTTGGTCTGCCGTGAGGTAGTTCCGTTCGGCATTCCAGGGAAACATCAGGACAAACTCTGAAGACAAGATACTGGCTTGTGTGCGTAAACTCGCCCCCCAAAGCGGTTCAGAACCTTTAACAGGTTCTAAAAAGGCCGCCCCGTGGGTCCGATAAGCTGGCTGCAGCCGATCCCCTAAAGAAAAAACTTGGGTATGGCCCCAGGGCACCATCTGCTTGCCCACCTGAAGGTGAAAATACCGGCCCCAGCTTTGTTTGAGATAGAACTCGTACCATGCGGCCCAATCTCCGAGGTTATCCGCATCGACGTCAGACACCTGAGGAACCCACCACCGCCAAAGGCCATTTAAATGAAGCTCTAGATGATCGGACAAGTAACCACTGGTAACCTCCAAAGAGCTCAAAGAGCCCAAGGCCAGCGCATCCCGGCCAACGCCAAAAACGTCTTGGCGAATTTTGGTTTGAAACAAAATGTTGTCTTCCCAAAATTGGCCGATGTCCGACGGGGGCGGCGTTTGTTCCGTAACGCCCTCTTCTTCATCGTCTTCAATAATGATTAGTAGCTCTTCTTCGTCGTCATCCTGTGCACGTGCCGTTGCATTGAGACCCAGGCCTCCAATCAACAACAGGAATAAAACAGCTGACTTCAAACCATTCATGTTCTGCTCGTAACAAAAAAGGGTGCCATTGGCACCCTTGATATCATATTTTTTGCATCGAGATGACTAGATGCCTTTTTGCTGCAATCGCTTCTCTCTCTTACGGGAGCGCGCTTCAGCGGCTCGAGCTTTCAACTTACGCTGAATGGAAGGTTTGAGATAGTGCTCGCGCTTGCGGACCTCTTTCAAGATGCCGGCTTGCTCTACTTTACGTTTAAAACGTTTGATGGCGCGTTCAATGCTTTCGCCATCGCGAACTGATACTTTCGTCAAAACACTCACCTCCTTCGGCGCCTAATTGTGCTCTCGCACGCGGCAGAAGAGGAACTAGGCCTTTTTGGATGCCCTGTCAACGCCCTGCATTAATAGTTACTTATTTAACATGAACAGCATGGTTCCGACACCTGCTGAGGCGAGCGCCAAACCAAGGATATCCCACCGGAATCTATCAGTTTTTCTGCGCATTCGGTGACGATTAGCCATAATGCCCGCCACGCTCAACCCTTGGCATAGGGTTACCAATATAAAAACCGCTTGTTTCAGTCCGACATTCCACCCGGGTTTCGGACCTTCTTTCATGAGACGGTGGAAAAATGTTTCGGTTTCAGGGGCCGCAACGTCTAGCATCAAAACGGCAAGAACCAATAAGGCCCAGCCTCCAATGCTGAGGTAAGTCATCGCCTGAACCCAAAGGTCGGGGCCTTTACGACGATTGGGTCCCCGGAGTTTCTTTTGGGGCAATCGCCATTCGTTCAGCAAAAAGTCATCGTCTTTGTTGTCAAAGCCGTTGGTGGCGGTGGTCATCTCATCCCCCTGAAATGTTTACCACTGTTTAACCGACTGCACTGCAGTCTTATTCCCCCGATTTATAGCACTGATTTTACGATTGCGCCAGCGTTTGAAATGCCCGGAAAAGCCCCACCAAGGTTTTACCATCGGTCAGCTCCCCATTTTGGATCATCGCTTCAATTTCGGGACGAGTGAACCAATCGGTGGATAAAATCACTTCATCGCGATCATGCTGGATGGGGACATCTTCAAGGTCCGTCGCCAAAAAGAAATGGATTACCTCATCACTGTAGCCTGGCACCATGAACGCAAAACCCATGTCTACCATTTTGCCTGCCGCCACGCCGGCCTCTTCTTTGACCTCTCGGTGTGCACACTCTAAAGGCTGTTCATTAGGCTCTAAGCAGCCCGCCGGGATTTCCCACAAATAGCCGCCCGAAGCATGGCGATACTGACGAATCAACGCGAACTGCCCATCTCGATGAGGAATGACCGCGGCGGCTCCGGGGTGACGGATAATGTCTAAATCTGTGGTCACACCGGAAGGCAGCAGGACCTCTTCACGGCCGTATGTGAAGACCCGTCCCTGCGCGATTTCTTGACGATGGATTGTTTTCCCTGGTTTTTCAGTCATTGCTTCACCCCCGCCGATAAAATCCGTCGATGACTTTTAAAAATTCGCTCGCCATCTCAACGTTGTGAACCCGAACCAATTGCGCCCCCGCCGCCACTGCCACTGCCAAGGCGGCCTGGGTGGCCACATCTCTTTTGGATGCTTCTTCAATGCCGGTCAGTTCGCCCAAAAATCGTTTCCGCGAAGGGCCGTAAAGGATACCTGCAGCTTTGCCTTGCAGACGCGTTAAATGTTCGGTCAACAGAAGGTTGTGCTCCAGCAACTTCCCAAAGCCGATTCCTGGGTCAAGCAATACTTTTTCGGGATGAATCCCTACCGCCTCGCAGGCGTTCACGCGTTCAGCCAAATAATCGGCCACTTCCTTAACCACGTCATCATAGATAATTTCACCGCTCTGCATATTCTTGGGCGTCCCACGCATGTGCATGAGCACGAGCGCATCCGCGTTTTTGGCGGTCGTTAACATGGCCGGGTCGTGGGTACCGCCGGACACATCGTTCACCCACGAAGCACCTTCTTCAAGACATACCCGAGCGGTCTCAGCATGGCGCGTATCGACGCTAATAAATGAAACTCCCTCACGAACTAATCCTTTAATCACCGGCAAAACCCGCGCGCATTCTTCTTCGGCCGTGACCGGAGCCGCACCTGGCCGAGTTGACTCACCACCCACGTCGAGGACATCTGCCCCTGCCGCAGCCAACGCCATCCCATGGGCAATGGCGTGATCCGCTGCGAGCCATTTGCCTCCATCGGAAAAGGAGTCGGGCGTCACATTCACCACCCCCATAATGAACGTTCGCTGCCCTAAAACCAGTTGCCGGTCGCCACACTTCAAAATAACGGGTTGCATCCTCATACTCCCAAATGTTTTTGCATCGCCTCGCACAGTGCCTGTGTGACTTCAGAGATGCTTCTGTCACCGTTCACCTCGATGGCGTTCTGCGAAGACGCCAGACGGGCGTATCTTTTTTCGAGTGACTGTTGCTTGGCCAAGTCATCGTAGACCTCTTCAACTCCACCTCGATCTTTCACCCTTTTGAACGCTGCCTCCGCACTGATGTTCACCCAAAACGTGAGATCCGGCTGGGGCGCATATTGATTGATTTGCGCCACCCATTCCTCGGGACAATCTTCGCCTTGATAGACCAAAGACGAAAGCACGTAGCGATCACTGATGACGAAATCACCCGCCCGAAGATGCGGCTCAATTTCAGCCTCCCAATGGTGCAGCCTATCGGCCGCAAAAAGCAGCGCCAACATCTCCCAATTGACCGCTTGCCCTTCTTTTTTCGCTAAAAATTCACGAATGGTCTTTCCAATCACACCCGTAGATGGCTGTCGCGTCAGATGAACTTTTTTGCCCTGCGATTCCAAATGAGCTTTCAAGTTCTCTGCCTGGGTGGTGGTTCCCGAACCATCGATCCCCTCTAAAACAATAAAGCGCCCTCTTTTTTCCACAACGTCTCCTAAGTCCGTCTGACTTCTTGTGCTTTAACCAAAACCGATTTGGCAGGTGGTTCCACGTCGCTGATGATTTTTCTCACCTTGTGCCCCTGCCCGCTGGTTCCGATGGCAGCCACCTCTTCGATCACGTATTGGACCATGCCATTAATATCATGTTGTTGTAAATACTGCTTAAAGTTATCTTCCAAGCGCGCAGCGACGGAGTTCCCATATGCATTAGATGCGGCGACAAAACGTATCTCGACCTTGGTGGCCGTGGGCTGATACACCTGATATTGGTTGAGCCCTGCCACGCCCAAAAATTGCAACTCGATGGGAATGGGTGAATGGGCCTGCCAATGTCCGTCTCGCCCACAAAAGTAGAGGGTATCATCTGTACGCCCCTGAACTTGGATTCTGGCAAAGGGTGATCCGCAAGGACACTTTCCCGAAACAAATCTCACACGGTCTTCTAAGGCATAACGAATAATGGGCTGACCATGGTTCAGCAGATTGGTCAACAAAACGCGGTGGGACCACTCACCCTTGGGAACGGGTTGATTGTTTTCATCCACACACTCAATGATGCAAGCGTCCTCGTTGACGTGCAGCATTTCTTCTGGGCAGGAGGTGGCCAAAGGGACGCACTCAGTGCAGGCATAGGTCTCTCTGAAAGCGGCCTTGGGAAAAGCTTCTTTGATTTTTTGTCTGCATCGCAGCGAGGCGTGCTCTGAGCCCATCGTGATCAATTCAGGCGCGATTTTAAGCTTGCCCTCGAGCTGGGCCTGAGCCAACAGTCCCAATGTACTCGGGTAAGCGTGCAGCAAATGGGGCCTCAAACGATTCAAACGTTTTAGAATGACAGGCAATGGGTTTTGCACCGGAATTTGCTCACTGCGCGCGGCCACACGAGCGGGACCTGGCACTTCTTGCCCCAACAACGCCGTCATGAAATGCCCCCCGGTCGCCACCACAAAAGCGGCTCTGAACTGCCGGTGTGGCCCAAAATGCAACAAGCCTTTTTGACGCAGCCAGGGCAACATCAATCGCGCAAAAATCACGCCTCTGGTTCGCCCCCAGCTGGCCTTATCATTCAGAAAAATGCCCAGCTCACCGGTGGTTCCCGATGTGGTCGCCACAAGATATTGGTCCCGAAACCAACGGCCCGCTTTGGATGCGTCATTGATCCAGGGATGTAGGTGGGCCAAACTGACCCCAGCGCCAGTGGCAAAAAAGTCATCGAAGTTGTTCCGCAAATCCTGCTTGGTGACCACCGGGAAGTCTTCCAGTGCAGTATGTGCGCCCAAGCCCCGCTCTTGGTAAAATGGGGTTTTGGAGGCCAGTTGAAGTACCTGAGCCAAGCGTTCATTGCGTACATCTTGGATGGCCACCGCGCCTTCCTTGACGCATTTTTCTGCCTCTGTGACAGCGTCTAAGAACGCAGAAAATTCTTCAGTTTTTTGAGACCACCATTTTCTCACGGTTGGGTCACCAGGGTTGCGGGATCTGCGATACTGTATTTGAGCAATTGGAATTGGGCGGTGCGCTTGGGCTCACTGGCTCCTTGAGGCTGGACGTATTGGGTCAATTGGATAATCCCCACATAAGGCGCATAAATCCATTCCATTTTCATCTGTGCACTGGGTTGATTGGGCCCCGGCCGAATATCCACTTCACCTTGGATTTTCATACAATGGTTAAAAATACCTGCGGGAACCGCGATGGTTAAATCCTTAGCCAATATTTTGTACCGTTCAACAACGGTTGCAGAACGCACAGCCATCCAATGGTGGCCCACGGCCAGTGGCATTTTCATGAGGTAGCGGTTCCCGTCGTGAACACCCGATGTTCGCATTTGGAAAATATCGCCCCGACTGTCTTTGAAGCGGTTCCCTGGAAGGTTTTCAACAATTGAAACCGTTTCGATATTGCTTTCGGCAGGAGCGGGTGAAATTTTATACGTCCAGCTGGAGCCAACGGTGACAGGAAAATACACCTGTGATGATTGGGGTGGCGTTTCGTCGGGCGCCGTTTCCGTTGCGGTATGGGCACATGCCCCAACCCAAAATAGAAAACCCACTCCGAAGCCGATAAGCCACTTGCTATTTCTTTTTGCCATCAATTGATTTTCTTTCAGTGGTTTTTGCCATTGCTTGTTCTACGGAGAACAAAGCAGACCCCGCCGCATGACGAACCGAAGCATCCTCATGACCGGTGGACATGGTGAACAACCATGCGGCTGCCAACCTGCCCCCCATGGCTTTCGCGGCCATAATGGCCTTTTTACGCACAGGAGAAGGCTTGCGTTCTGCATAATCAAAAACCGGGTTGAGCCCTTCAGGGTCGCCTATCAACGTCAATGCCGTCAATGCTTCTTGAGCCAATGCAGGATCTTTTCCAAGTAAAATTTCGCCCAATGCACCAGTGGCGGCTTTGGTTTTGCGTGCGCCCAATACACGAATGGCCATACGTTTCTTATCGCCTTTGAATGTTTCGCCTTCGTCGATGGGTTTCAACCAAGTTAACAAGGTTTCAGTGGATTCATGAACGGTATTGGCTGCAGTCTCCACTTGATTCAGACACTGTGCCAACGCGCTCTCAAAGGTATCTTTTGTGTCGTCACCGTCTTCGTAAGGAACGGCCGCATAACCATAAAAGTCGCCCATGCTCGGGTCCTTCGGGTTTTGCAACCTGGCGGTTAGAACCCACAGATGTTTTCCACCTTTTTGTTTGGGTTCCCGCAGGATGCCGTCCAAGCTCAACCTTAGAATGAAACCTTCCTGCGCATTGGGTAACACCTGCCAAGCTTTCTTACCGTGAACATATTGGTTGGCCATCTCGCGCAAATCGTTCTTTGGTGCCTTGGGGAATCCCTTTTCAAAACCGGGGCTTAAGTCAATCAATAGTTTGCGAACTGTGACGTCCCGCGTTTCATGGTCAACGCATCCAACAACTGACACGCAAAACAGGGTGAACATGATCACGCAGCGTGCGCCCGTAAATATTGTTTTGCCGTGCATCTTGGGCATGAGTAATCTTACTAACACTTGCTGTCTTGTCGCTGCGCCATCATGGCCTGGAAAGCTTTCGAGGGTAAATCGCGCCCAAGAGCACTTTGGATCATTTCGGATGCGTTCACCAATACGTTTAAATCAACCCCAGTGTCGATACCCATGGACTCAAACATCCAAACCACATCTTCGGTGGCCACATTTCCAGACGCCCCTGGGGCATAAGGACAACCGCCCAAGCCTCCCGCAGCACTGTCGAATGAACGAACACCTTCTTGATACGCTGCCAACATATTCGCCAAGGCCGTCCCACGGGTATCGTGTAAGTGCATGGCCAAACGGTTCACAGGAACGCTTTCTTTGAGAGCCCGTACCAGCTCATGGGTTTGTTTGGGATTGCCCACCCCGATGGTATCACCAATGCTTAGTTCGTATGCCCCGAGTTCAAGCAGTTTCTCGGCCACTGCAACTACAGCGGGAACAGCGATGGGGCCTTCGTAAGGGCAACCAAAAGCGCACGACACGTACGCACGAAAGGGAACGCCCAAGTCTATGGCGCGTTCGGCCACTGGCCGGTAGCGCTCCAAAGCATCTGAGGTACTCGCGTTAATGTTCTTTTGGTTGTGGGTGTCACTGACGGACAAAACCAAAGACACCTCGTGCACACCCGCCTCTATGGCCCTTTCGAACCCCACCATATTGGGAACCAGGGCGGCATAGCTCACAGACTCCGACTTGTTCAAAGAGGCGATAACCTCTTGGCTGTGCGCCATACTTGGAATCCACTTTGGATGCACCAATGCCCCGGCCTCGATCCGCTTCAGTCCCGCTGTTTTTAGCAGGGTAATGAACTGGGTCTTATCAGCCACTGACACTTGGGTGGATTCGTTCTGAAGCCCATCTCTGGGCCCCACCTCCATCAGACGCAACTGTTCACCATCTAATTCCATTGCTTCGGGCTATCCTCAATCATTAATACAAACACAAACCACTCTGGTTCTATCACAGGCCCCAGCAGAGATCAGCCACGAAAAGAGGCTTTTATTCGTCCTTTTTGACCCGCGAAAGCTCCACTAACACGTTGATTTTTATGGGGCCTTCAATTTTCACGAAGGGGTGCCCCGGCTTCGGAATGCCCAATGAGGTCAGGTTCGCTTCATGGTTGATGCGCAAAACACCACCTTTGTGATTGCCCTTCCATTGGTATGGAATTTCCACATAAGCGCCCTTTCGGACTGGGTCCATAAAACCCTTGATGCGTGGATCCCCCACCGGTTGACCATCTGCGCCCCATTTAGGAGCGATTCGATCAAGGGAATAAAGATAGAAGTCTCCCAAATGTGGTTTGAGAATTTGGCTCACCACATATTGGTCTCTTAAAGGATCACCACTTTGGAAGCTTTTAGGATCCAAGACCAAGCGAAACTTAAATGGGTTCCATCCATCTGGACCACGCAGTTCCACTTTCTTTATTTTTAGGCTGCCTTCGATGAGGCCCGCAGATGTGGGCAACGCAAATTTCAAAACGCCAGCGTCTTTCATTTGGTACCGGGTCACCGCGGAGGCCTCATTCGACAATGCTGCCAACAACAAAAACGCTACCGTATACCATACAGGATGAAACCTTCGATATTTCACTTCGAATCCTTTTGGGCAGGCTCAATTACCTTCACCTTTGGCAAATCCACTCCCGCTTTGACCGTAGGTATTTTCTTTAAAGGCACCAACATCTCTTTGGGGCCCGCCACGTCCATTTGGGACATTTTCAAATCTTGGATAAACATTGAACCATCCAGTTCATTTTTTAGCTCTAGCACTTCACGCTCAACATCCCATTTCAGCTGGGTGGGCGTTCGAGACCAGTCAGCATGTTGTGTCATGCGCTTGAGATGATGGTATCGGGTGGTTTTTTCGGCCTCTGGTTCCGACCACAAAACGTCTCGCAGGCAAGGTGGTGGATCAGGTTGCGTGGCCCACCGCTGGTAATCCTCCACAGATTGCGGAAGCGGCCCCGCTACGGTGATCGTGTGATGCGCTAATTTTTGGTAAGGCAAACCTAAATGATAGGCACATACACGAACCGACCGATTCGCCAAACGATGTGAATGCTCCAAAAGTCCGTTATAAAAAGAAACCGCCTCCAACAATGCTTGTTTATGTGGCGACAGTTCAACTCGATACAAACGCACTTCACTCTCTAAACGAAGGGCAAAGGCAATGCGACGAATTTGTGCCAACGGATGGGGCGCCCCTTTTCCCTTCACGCCAGCCAGATGGTCCAGGGGATGATTGGTACGGGTATAATCCACACCGGCAATACCAAACAGACTGCTAGACACCAAAGACAAATCAACGGTGTCTTTGAATCGAGGCGTTTGCACATTTGCAGTCGTCGCCGCTTGTAACGCAGACGCCAAAAAAAATATCCCAATGGTGGCGCCCAAAGCGAAGGCCCTCGATCGATCAATCAATTTCAAAAGCCCGTATGACTTCCCGTGCAATGACAATGCGCTGCACTTCACTGGTTCCCTCATAAATCCGAGTCACACGCGCATCGCGATAATAACGCTCGATGGGGAAATCTTCCACGAATCCATAGCCGCCGTGAAGCTGCAGCATGCGGTCCACGATCCTATTGCAAGACTCTGAGGCGAATAATTTGGCCATGCTGGAAGCCTGAGCAGAACGCCCAGTGCTGTCCCTTAGGATGGCTGCCTTCAGGGTCAGCATCCAGGCTTGATCCAATTCGGCACGGGAGTCAGCAATGGCGATTTGCGAGGCCTGAAAATCAGCCACCCGTTTTTTGAACACTTGACGATCAATGGCGTACTGGACCCCTTCTTTCATCGCCGCCTCGGCGATACCCAGACATTGGGCCGCAATACCAATTCGTCCGCCGTCGAGATTTGCAAGGGCAATGCCGTAACCGCCGCCCCGCTCACCAATGAGCTGATCACGGTGAACACGACAGTTTTCGAAGATCAACGGGACCGTGTTGGATGCGCGCAATCCCATCTTTCGTTCTTCAGGTCCAATGATGAGACCGGGCGTGTCTTTTTCAACCCCGAAACAACTGATGCCCCTCGACCCTTTATCCGGATCGGTCACCGCAAACACCAAATGAATGCCTGCATAGGTCCCATTGGTAATCCATTGTTTACTGCCATTCAAAACGAAATAATCTCCGTCTTCGGTGGCCGTGGTTTTCAAAGCCGCTGCATCAGATCCACAATGTGGCTCGCTCAGACAAAAGGAACCCGCGCCCAAACGCCCTTGAACCAAAGGATCCAACCATCGTTCTTTTTGAGATGCGTTCCCAAACTGGTTCAACACATTCGCTGCCAAATTACACACCGCCACGGTCACTGAGGTAGACGCACAAGATTCAGCCAATGCTTGCAAAGCCAGGACGTAGCTCAGTGTGTCCGCCTCTGCGCCGCCGTGGTCCATGGGGACACAAATCCCCATGAGACCCAGCTCACCCAGTTGAGCCAGCACTTCTTCGGGAAACGTCTTTTCTACATCCCATTTTTCAGCGTTGGGTTTCAGCCTATCCTGACCGAATTGCTTCGCCGTTTCGTAAATGAGATTTTGTTCTTCTGTGAGTGAGACGCCATATTTTAACATTTTATTCCCTCGCCTATGCGAATTCTTTGATCACGTTACTGGCAATCACAATTCTTTGGATTTCACTGGTACCTTCATAGATTTCAGTGATGCGTGCATCTCGGTAATGACGCTCCACAGGATATTCGGTGACGTAGCCATTGCCCCCAAAAATCTGGATGGCCTGATGGGTGACAAAAGTGGAGGTCTCAGAAGCGACTAACTTGGCCATAGCAGCCTCCTTGGTATAACGTTCACCCGCGTCTTTGAGCATCGCTGCCCGCCAGGTTAAGAGTCGGGCTCCCTCGATGCGAGTGGCCATGTCGGCCAACTTAAATTGAATCGTCTGCAAGTTAGAAATAGGTCCGCCAAATGCTTTTCGCTCTTGGCTGTATGCGATGGCAGCCTCAAAAGCGGCCTGGGCAATTCCCAAAGCCTGAGCGGCAATCCCAATGCGCCCCCCATCCAAAGTCATCATGGCAATCTTGAAACCCTCTCCTGGCTCACCCAAAAGGTTATCGCTTGGGATGCGGCAATCTTCAAAAATCAGATTGCAGGTGGACGAGGCCCTGATACCTAACTTGTCTTCTTTTTTTCCTAAAGACAGCCCCGACGTGGGCATGGGTACTAAAAATGCAGAAATGCCGCGGTGTTTTTGACTCTTATCGGTGGTTGCAAACACGATGGTGGCATCAGCTTCATACCCATTGGTAATCCAAGACTTGGTGCCATTGATGACCCATTCATCACCATCACGGACGGCGGTGGTGCTCGCGGCACCTGCGTCAGAGCCATTGCCGGGCTCCGTCAATGCAAAACAACCCAGTTTCTCACCGGTGGCGAATGGTTTGAGAAATTTTTCTTTTTGCGCATCAGTGGCTTTTTTGGAGACTGGGTCACAATAAAGGGAGTTATTGACGCTCATGACCACACCTACAGAGGCACAACCACGACTAATTTCTTCCATGGCAACGGCATAGGCCAGATTGTCCAAACCACTTCCACCCCATCGCTCTTCGACGGCAACGGACATCAGACCAAGTTCGGCTAACTTCTTGACTTGGTTTTCGGGAAAAAGATGTTTTTGGTCAAACTCGCCAGCCAACGGCGCCAGCTCTTTATCGGCAAAATCCCGACAGGTTTCACGCAACATCTCATGGGTTTCAGACAACTGATACATTCACTTTACTCCATTCATTATCGGCCTTCGAAGTTTGGCTTTCGTTTTTCCATAAATGCTTCGATGCCAATCTGACGGTCGCGAGAGCCGAAGACCAAACCAAAGGCACGGGACTCCATGGCATTGGCGGTTCGCAAGTCGGCATCCGCCCCTTCAACCAACAAACGTTTACACAAGGAAATGGCATAAGGCCCTCGCTTGGCGATCTTCTCTGCCAATGCGGTGGCCGCTTCGACCACTTCGCCTTCGGGTACCACTTCGTTAACCAAACCAGTATCTCGGGCCTTTTGGGCCGAAAGTTTGGCTGCAGAGAAGATGAGCTCTTTGGCCCGAGCGATTCCCACGCGGCGGCACAAACGGCCGATGCCACCAAACCCAGGAATCAGTCCTAAGTCGGTCTCCACCAAGCCCAGTAGCGCATTATCACTGGCGTAAATAAAATCGCATGCCAGTGCTAACTCTAAGCCACCCCCCAACGCAAAACCGTTAACTGCGGCAATGACCGGAATGGGCAATTCGGAAAACTTGTCCAGAATTTGATGCCCCAGCTGGGAAAAGTGTTCGGCCTCTAGCGGTGTGTAGCTTTTCATTTCTTTAATATCCGCACCCGCGACAAAACTTTCTCGCCCTTCGCCTTTGGCACCGGTCAAAATAACACACCGAATTGACGGTGTGTTTTTCACATCGTCAAATGCCGCGCTTAACTCTTGCATGGTTTGTTGGTTGAGCGCATTGAGCACTTCTGGGCGATTAATGGTGATGATGCGAACCAGGCCGCGATCAGATACAATTAGATTTTCGTATGCCATGTTTTTTCCTTATAAAAACATTTAGTCGTTGTAGTTGAAAACGCCGCGACCGGTTTTCCGGCCCAACCAACCTGCATCCACGTGTTGACGCAACAAAGGGCATGGGCGGTATTTGCCATCACCCAAACCATCGTGAAGCACTTCCATGATGTACAAGCATGTATCGAGCCCGATAAAGTCAGCCAACGTCAAAGGCCCCATGGGATGATTGGCGCCGAGTTTCATGGTGGTGTCGATGTCCTCTGCGGAACCCACGCCTTCCATGAGGGTGTAAAATGCCTCGTTGATCATCGGCATTAAAATACGATTGGCCAAAAACCCCGGGTAATCGCGACTCATGGTGGTAATTTTGCCCATTTTCTCCGCAAGTGCCTTCACTTGCGCAAAGGTTTCATCGGAGGTGGCGATGCCCCGAATGACCTCTACCAGTTTCATGATGGGCACAGGATTCATAAAATGCATGCCAATGAAATGTTCGGGTCGCTGGGTCGCCGCAGCCAAACGGGTGATGGAAATAGAAGACGTATTGCTCGCCAAAATTGCGCCCGCCGGCATTAAGCCGTCAAGTTCTCGAAATATTTTGGCTTTGAGCTCTTCGTTTTCGGTCACAGCCTCTACAACCAACTGCCGGTCACTGTGACTTTGCAAATCTTGGGTCCATTTGATGCGTGCAGCCGCAGCGTCCGCATCTTCTTGGGTGATTTTTTCTTTTTTCACCAAACGGCCCAAACTTTT
>MDTD01077383.1_pt1 | contig 17982 bp, 16 predicted proteins | sample 811221 | NCBI WGS metagenome assembly MDTD01 (sample SAMN05326646, study PRJNA326480) | marine metagenome | isolation source: seawater | place: Pacific Ocean: South West | collected 2011 | reverse complement strand
GTCTGTCTCACCGCGTCCTTCGGTAACGCCGTCGGTTCCGCGTCCAAGCGTACCTTCGCCTAGGCCTTCTGTGTCTCCGAGGCCTAGACCGAGTGCTCCTTCACCGCGTCCTTCGGTAGCGCCGTCGGCGCCTCGGCCAAGTGCTCCTTCACCCCGGCCGTCGGTTGCACCTTCGACGCCACGGCCGAGTGCTCCTTCACCGCGTCCTTCGGTAGCGCCGTCGGCGCCTCGGCCAAGTGCTCCTTCACCTCGGCCGTCGGTTGCACCTTCGACGCCACGGCCTAGTGCTCCGGCTCCACGCCCATCGGCTCCGAGGCCTAGTATTCCGTCACCACGGCCTAGTTAGTCCTTAGTCACAATTGGGAATCATTGTTGTCAAGGCAGTGTAATGTGCATCGTGCACGTTACACTGCCTTGCTTCGTTCGCGAGAGAATTTCCAGATTCCGTGATAATACATCGAAACTCGCTGATACGTTCGCTGGTTTAAAGCCCACTTAATTGAATCTTAATCTGGTAAATCAAATCCGGAACAGGAAAGGTAATCTGTCATGTTCAAGCGTATCTCAGGTATAGCACTGCTTGCTTTGACAGCATTTTATAGCGTCAACTTACAGGCTCAGCCCAGACCTCGTGGTCCTCAATTTCCTCAGCGTTATCATGGGCAGCTTGGCAGATTATCACGTTTCCCAAAAACGATTTGACCAGGCTCGATCGATCTATCGCCAGTTTAAGGATAAGGTGCTAGGACTTTCAAAAGTTGCTCAAAGTTATCGGGCAGAAGCCAATTTGAATGAAGCAATCAAGGTTTATAAACAGCTGGCAGGAGTAGACGCTGAAAATGCAGCGACTTGGCAGGGAGAAGAGGCGGCAGCTTACGTCGAAGTAAAGCAGTACCCACAAGCAATCCAGATTTATCGCTCGTTGGTGGCCTCCGATGCCCTCAATAGTCAGAAGTGGTTATGGGCACTAGCCACGACACAACGTGACGCCAACCTACTTAAAGAAGCTATCGGCACGTATCGCCAATGTGAGAATTTTCCGGAAAACTACCGTCAAATGGCTGGTTGCCACCGTGCACTCAAGGAATACAAAGAAGCACTCGTCCTCTACGGCCAAATCATCGGAGGAAGCGAATCATTGGCACCTTGGGCCCAATTACAAGTTGGCTATACCTTCGAGCAAATGCAGTCAACTGAGATGGCAATCAAGGCGTTTCAGCTTTGTTGTAAAAAGTATCCCAAGGCTTCTTACGCCAGTACGGCACATGCCCATCTTCAAAATAAATACAAGATATCAGTGACGCTGGGTGGAGCGACTGATGAATGAGCAAAACGTATAACCCTTAGGGATATCCAAAACTCTCGCTTCGAATCATAATGTCATCCATGAGCGGATCTACATACGACTATGATGTCTTGGTTGTCGGAGCAGGGCATGCGGGAACAGAAGCGGCTTCGGCTGCAGCGCGCGCAGGCGCTCGAGTTGCCCTCTTAACGACCAATTTAGATACGGTCGGTCAAATGAGCTGCAACCCAGCCATCGGCGGAGTGGCGAAAGGTCAGATTGTTCGTGAGATCGATGCGCTCGGAGGCCTCATGGGACGTGCGATCGATAAAACCGCACTCCAATTCCGAATGCTCAATCGTCGTAAAGGGCCGGCAATGCATAGCCCTCGAGCACAGGCGGATAAAAAACTCTATCAGCAGGAAATCAAAAAGCTCATTGAACAACAGGACGGCATCACTCTCCGGCAGGAACTGGTGGAAGATGTCTTAACTGAAAAAGAAGGTGAGAGCGTCCGGATTACAGGTGTGCGAGTTCAGGGAGATGCGATTTACCGTGCTCAGGCGGTTATTCTTACGACCGGAACATTCCTCTCGGCTCTGATGCACACCGGTGAAGCTAAAACGGCAGGAGGAAGAGCAGGTGAAGGTACTAGCAGTGGTATTAGTCAGGCATTAACCGAAGCCGGCTTCCGTTTGGAACGTTTTAAGACAGGCACTCCGCCTCGACTCAATTCTCGAACAATCGATTACAGTCAGGCAGAGGAACAACCAGGAGACGACAAGCCTGAGCCATTTTCCTACCTAACAGAGAAACTCACTCAAGAGCAACTTCCTTGCTGGATTACATACACCAATGAGAAGGTGCACCAACTCATTCGGGATAATCTGAATCGTGCTCCGATGTACAGCGGACAAATCAATTCAGCCGGACCTCGGTATTGTCCTTCGATTGAAGACAAGATTGTGCGATTCGCGGATAAGGACCGTCATCAGTTATTTCTTGAGCCTGAGGGGTACGAGACAGAAGAGGTTTACGTAAACGGTATCTCAACAAGCTTGCCTCGGGATGTACAGGACGCGATGTTCAAGTTGATTCCAGGTTTAGAGAACGCTCAGATTATGCGTTACGGCTATGCCGTTGAGTATGATTACAGCCCGCCGGACCAATTGCGTCCCACTCTGGAGACTAAGTTTATTGACGGGTTGTACTTCGCCGGACAGATCAATGGAACGACCGGGTATGAAGAAGCAGGTGCGCAGGGGTTGGTAGCTGGTGCCAATGCGGCCCTGAAAATAGCGCAGAAAGCGTCACTCATTATTCAACGCAGCGAAGGGTACATTGGTGTACTGATTGATGATCTGGTGACTTGCGGAGTGGATGAACCATATCGGATGTTTACCAGTCGGGCTGAATACCGATTACTGTTACGGCAGGATAATGCCGATCGACGATTAACCAAACTCGGTTATGAAAACGGGCTGGTTTCAAAAACGCGATATGATCGACTTAATCAGAAAGAACAACAGATTGATCAGGCCTTAGCCTTGTTGGAAACGAAGAATGTTGGACAGGCTACGTTGACTAAATATCTGCGTCGCCCGGAAACAACCTGGGATGAAATCACCACTCATCTGCCAGAACTCAACGATCTGCCCGAAGATGTCGTCCAACAAGTTGTGTACGACGTGAAGTACTCGGGATATATCGCTCGACAACAAATGGAGATCGATCGACAGAGTCGTCTGGCTGAAAAGCAAATTCCGGATGATTTTGATTACGATGCGATTGGGCACTTACGTACAGAAGCGCGGCAAAAGCTATCTCTGATCCGTCCCACAACGATTGCTCAGGCTTCCAGAATCAGTGGCATCACGCCAGCTGATATGGCATTAGTCACAGCGTACTTGCAAAATCGGTCTTAGAATTCCAACCACTGACTGTTGGATGAAGCACTCTCCTGAACGCGTTGGATAAACCGTACGCCTTCGAGACCATCATAGACATTCGGGTAAAGCGTGTTGATGCCTGGGTGAAATCCGTTAGCAATATTGCGAGCCATGTCGTCAAATGCCGCGCGATACACGTTGGCAAATGCTTCATAAAATCCTTCCGGATGTCCGCCCGGAATACGAGTGGACTGTCGAGCTAGTTCCAGCATGTATTGCCCACCAGGGTGACGTTCCATGATTTCAGTTGATTGTCCCTGACGACGCACGATTAGTTGATTGGGGGATTCCTGATTCCACAACAACGCTCCCCGAGTGCCATCGATTTCGAGAGAGAAATCATTCAGACGACCATGGGTCATTTGACTGTAGGTGATTAACCCTAACGTACCGTTTTCCAAACGCATTTGTACGACACCGTAATCATCCAACAGACGGGAACTGTGAAGTGTCTCAACAGTGGCTGCTATCTTATTGACGGTCAGGCCGGTAACGAATCGTATTAGGTTAAACGCATGTGTCCCAATGTCACCCAAAGAACCTGAACCGGCTTTTTCAGGATCGGTTTTCCAGACGCCTCGAGCAGCGTCTGCATTCGTATCAAACGTTGTGAGCCACCCTTGGAGGTAGGAACTACGTACTGCCAGCACATCACCAATTTCGCCACTGGCGATTAACTCTCGGGCCTGCCGAATCATTGGATACCCAGTGTAATTATGAGTCAAAGCAAAGATTCGCCCCGTATCTTCTACAGCCTTAACCAGTGCTTGAGCATCGTTCAGCGTAGTGGTCATGGGTTTATCGCAAACAACGTGAAAACCAGCTTGCATTGCGGCAATGGCAATTTCAGCATGGGTATGATTGGGAGTGGCAATACTAAGGAAGTCGATACGGTCTTCCTCATCCAGATGAGTTTCATACTCCAAGAGATCATGAAAACTGCTATAGGCTCGGTCTTCACGAATTCCGAAGGCTGGGGCTGAGTCTTTGGCACGTTGCCGGTTAGAACTTAGGGCTCCCGCACAAAGCCTGGCGCGATTATCGAGCGTAGCAGCGATTGCATGCACTTTGCCGATAAATGCCGCTCCGCCCCCACCGACGAGGCCCATGCGAAGTTTGCGTTTGATCTCAGGGTTCATATAATTCACGGTTGATTTGATACAGGAGTAAGAAGGCAGATTGAATTTGCTAACTGCGGACAATTGTAGCTTATCCAAAGCTAGCAGAATTCCCCATTTTATTGGTGTTGACGCAGATTCTCATTTTTTGGGACAATCTGCCGAGTTGGGTATTTAGCCAAGATTGGAAAGCTTGGCGAAGCCAACGAAATACGTTGTTCTTGGAATCTAAGTGATTTGGATTCGGATAGGACAATTGAGTAACTAAGGTGATGGATAGGAATTGGAAGCAGCAGGGGTTTTAAGTAGAAGACCCGTACTGTTAACAAGCCGATTAACTCAGGAGGGACTTTCCGTGTCACTCTCAGCAAAAACTGTATTTACAACTGGTGAAGCCGCGAAAATCTGTAAGGTGAGCCAGCAGACGATTATCCGTTGTTTTGACAATGGAAGCTTAAAGGGATTTCGTGTTCCGGGAAGTCGATTTCGACGAATTCCTCGTGAACAGCTCTTTGCTTTCATGAAAGAGAACGGGATTCCAACCGATGCACTTGAAAGTGGTGACCGAAAGGTACTTGTCGTAGACGACGACGTCGAACTGGTAGAACTGTTGGTCGATGTTTTCGAACGGGATGGGCGATTTGAAGTCAAAACGGCTAATAACGGATTTGATGCAGGAATGCTCGTTCGAGAATTCCGTCCTGACCTGGTTGTTCTCGATGTCATGCTTCCGGATATTAACGGGAAAGAAGTTTGCGTACGAGTTCGAAATGACGATACTTTGGAAGCAGTAAAAATCATCTGTATTTCGGGTATGGTAGAGCAGGACAAGATTTCTGAATTGACTGCTGCCGGCGCTGATGACTTTATGCATAAACCATTTACTGTGGATCGCTTGCTGGACCGAGCCTGTGATCTATTGGAGATGGAACGAGCGGTTGCCAACTAGCAATAAATTACTGGCCCCAATCGTTTCTTCCTGCAATTGGTCCTCGGATATTGCAGTTAGTGAAAGATAACCAAGGACGCGCATCATCCGGTGTGCGTCCTTTTTTAACCACCATAATAAATTTGCTGATTAATGACCTACTGGCCCACTGTAATTGTTCATAACAAGCCCTTGAAGTTGCCGGCGCTGGCTGAAACTTTGGAGCGTCTGGTGCACATGACGGTCTGCGTATCGGGGGAACAGCGAGCCAAAGAGCTGAACACCGTATTGGACGAAGACCCATTTCTTCTTGTCTGGCTCACAACGCAAGCGGCCTTGCGTGGACATTCGGTAAATTCGTCGCTGAATTTATCTCGATGGATGTCTCAGCAAGGGGAACAAGCCATTGCTGAATTAGATCCCGATCTAACCGATGAGCTGGTACCTCCGGATCCGGAAAACTCGGCAGCCTATGTATGCCAACTGGTTAGTACTTCCTCAGAGACAGGCAAATCACTATGCAGTCTAGTGAACACTGTGGATCCTGAGATATCGCCTGGAGATGAACAGGTCGCCAATCATCTGATGAAGTTGATGAATTCACCATCCCCCTTAGCGGGCCCACGGGTCCACTTCGCCGATTGGCAGAAAGTACTCAATTGGGATCAACGCGAAGAGGCATTTGCCAGTCAGCTTCAACATCAGAAAATGCTGGCCGTGAAAAACTTTGCATACGGAGCAGGGCACGAGATAAACAATCCATTGGCCAATATTTCGAGTCGTGCCCAACGATTGGTTTCAGAAGAAAAGGATCCTGAACGTCGCCGTATTTTGGCAACCATAGAAACACAGGCTCATCGGGCTTCAGCTATGATTGCAGATTTGATGCTTTTTGCCGTACCACCGGATATCAAGCTAGTGCCTAACAACGTTCAGGAAATGATCTCCAAAGTCGTTGAAGAAATGGCTGAGTATACTGATCCCAAAGGTCTGATTGTGGAGGTAGACTCCCAAGAAGACGTCCTAATTCAGGCTGACCGTTCGGCCTGTATGGAAATGTTCAAAGCAGTGATTCAAAACAGCATCGACGCCATGGAAGTTGGCAAGATAAAGATCTCCTGGGAAGTGAACAACGATGCTCTAGTTGTAGTCATTGAGGATGACGGGCCTGGGATTCCAGAAGATCAGGTTCCTATCGTATTCGACCCATTCTTTTCTGGTCGGGAAGCAGGACGTGGAATTGGCTTTGGTTTAACCAAAGCCTGGCGAATCATGCAATTACACCATGGAGACATTCAGGTAGAAAATCGAGAACCGGGTGTAGCTACACGTATGCAGTTTGTCACTTCACCCGTTTGATCTCAGTGGGTTATTGAGCTAAGCCACGACGAGCCAATTCTGCCATCACACCGCGAACAATCGCTTCTATATCGATATCGCTGGTAGAAGGCGCGGAAGTGAATTGAGTCTGAGCTTCCTGCATAAACCCTTCCTCTCTCAACATCGTCTCTAGTTCAGAGCTAAGAACCTGGAGTTTCGCAGTCAGTTCCGGCCCTTGAGGTTGCCGTCCAACACCAGTGTTAAAACCACGGAGTTTAATGGCTTCCCGAAATCCTTCGGGGAATTCACTGCGGAAAATCATGGCATCAAACAGCTTCAGTAATCGATATTGAAGATCACGAGCCAATTCCCATTGACCAGTTGATGCTAATTGAAAAATCTTGCCAGTAATCTCGGGAACGACTCCACTGGAGGCATTGGTTCCGCCGTCAGCCCCAACCCACATCATGGGAACCAGAACGGGGTCCCAGCCAGTTAGGAAGGAGAAGTCAGGACGATTAGGCCGAACCTTATCGATCATCCGCATCATCTGAGGAATGTCCCCGGAGGAATCCTTGATTCCAATGATACGAGGGCAGTCATCTGCCAGTCTGGCTACGGTATCCACATCAATCGGCGAGGCGAACAGTGGAATGTTATAAAGCGTGACATCGATAGGTGAATTATCAGCGATCTCTTTGAAGTAGGTGTAAACCGCTTCAGGACCGATCTGATAGTAGAAGGGCGAAACGATTGCCACGGCAGTGGCGCCCAAATCATAATATCTCTCACATGCTCGGATCGTTTCTCGTGTATTCGCTTCAGCGGCACCGGCAAGAATAGGCACTCGTCCATTGACCTGGTCCGAGATGATTTCAATGATTCGCACACGTTCTTCGGCGGTAAATCGTGTGAATTCCCCCGTCGAGCCATTGGGATACAACCCATGAACGCCTTTATCGATTAACCAGTCGACATACCTGCGGGTTTCGCCCTCATTTATGTTTCCGTTATTGTCCAAACAGACGATATTAGGGGTATAGATACCAGATAGTTTTGCTTGACTCATGATTACAATCGATGCTTTTGCGTGTTAAGACGGGGGATAGGGTTATCTAATCCGTACAGTTTTTCTTTGATTCTGAAGAACTATACCCCTCACGGCTAAGCAGGAGTTAAAAAACTAAAACTTTTCTGATTGGTTAAACCGTACCGGTCAGGAAATCAGCTGAAACTATTCGGATCGTAACGGTTATGACGGAATGCCAAGGATGGGTCACAGTGAATTCGGCTGAGGGATGATTAGGCTCAACGCCAAGCTATAGACCTGGCTACAGGTGAGAATTGGCCAGCCCGCTTTAAGAGTAGACAATTCATTTGGAATGGAAGCATGGCACCAGCACAGGAAAATGTGAGTAAATACCCCAAGACATTGGGGATTATTGCGTTGATGGCTTATTTCCTTTTATTCACTTTTGCGACCATGCCAGCCTCAACACCTGGTGCTCAGGCATCGGTGAACGCTCATCAGGTTCCCTGGTTGCGGATGATCATTCCAGACATCGTCGTGTCCGAATGGGCTGAACAATCCTGGGATCGTGTTTCACTTGTTGATCGTTTGCCAATCTTCCTCGGGAGCCTCGCACTACTTTCAGTCGTCCTGCTAATTGGTCGAGCATGCTTACGATGCGTCAAGTGTAAAGAACTTAATCGTCTGGAAATCGTAGTTCTGTCGTTTGGAGTCGGGACACTTGGATTGACATTGTTTGCGTTTACGCTCGGTGTCTGTGGGATGCTCAAAATATGGTGGCTTTACCTCGTACCAATTTCTTTGGCAGGGTGGGTCGAATATGTGGCTCCCAATGGAATTTTGCGAAATGTACATCCCCAGCGATTCTTGCCTTGTCCGTCTGAACGTCGAAGTTTGGGAGTCTGGATTGGTTTTGGGCTGATAGTAATCATTGTCGCCGGAGCGATGCTACCGCCGTGGGAATTTGATGTTAGGGAATATCACCTTCAAGTTCCCAAAGAGTGGTTCCAGGACGGAGGGATTCATTACTTACCTCACAATACCTATGGGGCGATGCCTTTAGGTGCTGAACTGATTTGTGTGGTCCCTATGGCCTGGGCTCAGTTGTTTACCGAATCAGATGCGTGGTGGGATGGCGCGTTGATTGGTAAGACGTTCCTTGCGTACTATGCTTTGTTCGCGGCTTTAGGGTGCTGGGCGATTAATGCTCGTCTGGGAAATAGAATCTCGGCGACTGCTACAGCGGTTTTATTACTGTCCTGCCCGTGGGTCGGCTACATCAGCATGACAGGACTCAACGAAATGGCACTCGGTTTTTACCTCGTTGCAGCCATCATGGCGATCTACTGGTTGCAAAGATCTTCTGACGACTCATGGTTGAAAATTGGACTAGTGGGACTGCTAGTGGGTGCAGCAGCGTCAGTGAAATATACCGGTGTGGTATTTGCTGTCATCCCGATAGCCATTTGGATTCTAATTCAATGTCGTGCAAGAGCACTGCCGGCGATGTTGATTTTTGCTGTGGGAGCAACCATCAGTTTTTCCCCGTGGCTGATCAAGAATTTGGTTCATACAGGAAATCCGGTCTTCCCGCTTCTCGGCTCACTATTCAACTCGGGTGAACAGACAGCTGATCAGGTCTCCCAATGGAATAATGCGCATCAGGTACCGGAATCAGATAACCTGCTGAATAGTATGACGGAGTTGTTTTTGACAGGCTCAAGAAATAGCCCGCTACTGATGGGATGTTTACTGATTGCAATTGTTGTTTATCGTCAGCGACGTGAGTTGCTTCCATATTTTCTAATACTGTTATATGGAGTTTTGGTTTGGTGGTTCGCCACTCATCATCTGCAGAGGTTTGTTGTTCCACTGCTTCCATTGTTTGCCATCCTTGCAGGATTAGGATTTGAAGTTGCTATCCGAGGGTATGCTGCTTGGCGTAAGGGCTTGCTGGTAGGACTGTTTTTATATGCCGTGATGTACCTTGGTGCCGGAATGGAGACAGATTCCAGATTGTTAGTACGACTGGAGACAATTCGTACAGGCCCTGTATTACCGGAACAGGATACTACGACATTTCGTGTGCATCGATTTCTCAATCAACAGCTTGGTCGTGACGGACGTGTCGTTCTTGTGGCAGACGCCGAGCCTTTTGATTTGCAAATGCAGGTGGATTACAACTCTTGCTTTGATTCGTCCATCCTTGCTGACTGGCTTTCTGACCAAGACCCGGAGAAACAACGGCAATTGCTACAGGAAAAACAGGTGGACTATGTATATGTGAGTTGGGAGGAACTGCAGCGGTATCGTAGTAGTTATGGTTATGATGAAAGAGTTACGCCGGATTGGATTCAACAACTCGTTCAGAACGGCGTTTTAATAGAGGTAAGTGATTTAGAAATTGAATCGCAGTCCGGTCAGCTATTTCGTCCTACTCCTCCTGCAAATCTGCATTAACTTCCTCCCCCCAACAAGATTTAATTCAACCTTATGCTCATCCGATACCTCGTAGCCAATATGCTAAAGTCTCAGGCTCAGGAGGCAGTACGCAGTAAAGTGGAACAAGCTGTCACTGATCAGGCTCGGAATATTGCGGAAATGAAACAGGGGCGGGAAATGCCTGCCTGTGAATTGGCTATGGTCTTCGCCAATTCTCTGGAAGCTTCCGGAGTGGTCGATCAGATGGAAGGTGTGATCAGTACGCAATGCGCAAGCTTCGTTGAGCATGCCGGCCGATGGCATGGTATGGATATTATTGTCATTGAAGCTGGGGACACCTGGCGGCAGGTAGCCCGAGCGGTGACAGATCTGATTAACATGCATCATCCATCGTGGGTGATTTCAGCCGGTTTTGCATCTTCGTTGTCAAAACGAGTCCGGAAAGGAATGATTGTGATGCCCAACGTGATTCGAGACGTCAAAGGTCGAGAATTACAGGTAGGGTTTCAGCTAGGAGAAGCCAAACCACAAGCGGGATTATTGACAGGCGATCTGGTCAGTACGCCTGAAGTCTTGACGACACCAGCAAAACGAAAAGAACTTGCCAGCCAGTTTAGGACCGAAGTGGCGGATATGGAATCTGCTGTGGTCGCCGAGATATGCCGACAGGCACGACAGCGATGCATGGCGATTCGAATTGTAGCGGAAGATTTTGACGATCAACCACCGGAGTTGATGAGCAGGATTATGAAACAAGGTAGTTTTGCCGCCAAGTTTGGCGCATTTTCCAAAGGCTTGTTTACGCAAGCCTCCCAATTGAAGGAAATGTGGGACTTAAAAAATGAAGCCTATAAGAGCTCGGAACGCTTGGCTGGTTTTCTGGCGGGTGTCGTGCGGCAATTGTAATCCTCTGGTGACCATGCTGGACAGGACTCGATGACTAGATGATATTGGACGTCGGTAGGTAGAAAGAATTCGTGACTCACCTGCTGTCTCCACCATGACAAAGAGAGTGACCCTATGAAGATTATCCTTGCAGCACCGAGAGGTTTTTGTGCTGGGGTTAATATGGCCATTGAATGTCTCGACCTTTCTATTAAGACGCTTGGTCCGCCGGTATATGTGTACCATGAGATTGTTCACAACAAATACGTTGTTGAAACATTTCAAGGTAAAGGGGCAGTCTTTGTGGATTGCTTGGAGGATGTCCCGGTCGGTTCCAATTTGCTTTTTTCCGCTCACGGAATATCCCCGCAGATTCGTGAGCAGGCGCGTCAGCGAGAACTCTATGCGATCGATGCAACTTGCCCATTAGTCACTAAGGTTCATCTGGAAGCAGTACGCTATGCCAAGCAGGGATATACAATCCTTTTAATCGGCCATGAAGGTCACGATGAAGTGATTGGTACGATGGGGGAAGCACCGGAAGCGATGATTTTGGTCGAAAGCGAAGACGCTGTAGATCGTTTAGAAGTAGCAGACGATTCCAAAGTCGCCTACCTAACACAAACGACGCTTAGTGTGGACGATGCCAACCGAATCATCGCTCGGATCCGCCAACGATTTCCTCAAGTCGCGGCACCACCTAAAGGCGACATCTGTTATGCCACCCAAAACCGTCAGGAAGCTGTGCGAATTATTGCTGATGATGTCCAATTAGTTTTGGTCGTTGGCAGTCAAAACAGCTCAAATAGCCAACGCCTTAAGGAAATTGCCATCGAGCAGGGTAAAGCGGCATATCTTATTGATGGTGTGGAAGATATTGATGATGCGTGGTTCGACTCAGTGGAAACGCTGATGATTACAGCTGGCGCGAGTGCACCAGAGAATTTGGTACAGGATTGTGTCGACTACATCCAGTCTCATTTTGATGCCGAAGTGGAGTCTCGAGTGATTCGAGAAGAACAGGTGCACTTCAATCTGCCTAAAGAATTAAAGTCACTACTCTAATTCTGTAATCCGGAGATTTCTAAAACTCAGATTCGTTGTAGGGTCGTGCCCTTGAATCATGATCGACCCGGCAGCAGTACGCAGTCCTCGGCGTGGATTCTTATCGGCTTCACGTTCGTCATACCAGTCACTCACCTGGTATCCGTTGACCCACACGGCAATATGATTACCTGACATGACAATTGTCTTGTGAAACCACTCGTTATCTAACGCGACAATCCGTCGAGCATCCTGGCGGCGAAAGATCCCTCCCGTTCCACAATCGGCCGGCTCCAGTGGGTTACCATCCTTCATCCCATTTTGGATTTGGCTTTCATATCCCATCATGACATCACCAGGAATACATCTTAGAAATATCCCGGAATTCAATGCTTCGGCATAACTGATGCACTCGAGCTGTAACACGAAATCAGCGTAGTGTCCTTCGGTTTCTAACTGCCCGCGTCCATTGACCACATTGAGTTCACCTGCCGCGGTTACTGAAAACATACTTTCCATCTCTGGATATTCAACCCAGCCAGTTAAATCAGTACCGTTGAAAATCGAGTCCAGACTTAACGGTCGAAGCAGGATGTTACGGAATGCAACCTGACCGGAATTTAACTGTAAACCAATATAACCTCTCCCGATTGGCGATTCATCGGTGTATTCGAGGACTAGATTACCGTCCACGATTCCACGTATTTGATTACCTTGCACGGTGATTTCCGCCGTTTGCCATTCGCCGCTGGTTGGAGCATTTTCGATTTTAGTACGACCGACTAAACTCCCCGTAGGAAAGGGATTGTCAGTAGGTGCAATGTTAAATTCATAACAGTCTTTAGTGGGGTCGGTAGGAGTGGCTGAGGTTCGCAGGAAAATGCCGCTGTTGGTGGATTTATCCGCTTTGAACTCCAGGCGAAGGACATAGTCCGAAAACTCAGAAGTGGTTCTCAGTAGTCCCTGCTCACCTTCGCTGACCGTGATGGCTCCGTCTTCAATGGCCCAATTGGCGTCGTTTTCAGGTTTCCAGCCAAAAAAGCTACCTCCATCAAATAAACGAATCCAACCTTCCGCTAAATCTTCAGCTGGTACAGGGATAGGTTCAGGGCTTGGTGTCGTCAAGGCAGGAGGTTCTTTGATCTCTTCTCTTTCCTGAGATCTACCGGTGGCTCGCGGATCAGAGTTTTCTGAGACAGGGTTCTCTGGTTCACTCGCTTCGGGGGAGGGGGAAGGGGCAGGCTGTGCGTCTTCAGGTGAACAGCCGAAAACTAAAAGCAAGAGACAGGTAAACAGCAATGGAACCGACTTGAAACTAGTCATGAATTGACCTGCGTAAATGAAGGGATTTAGTGTGTGGGTAAGGGATTGAGGCTTCCACATTATAGCAATTTGTGAAACAAGCTTCGTATGATCTTCAATCGATCTAATTAGACCGAGCTTGGAAGGATTTCTATCTGCACTTCACCAGTGATTCCTCCTGTTCGGCCCTCAATAGTACTTAATGGAGCGCTTTTAGCATCTAGAGCCGGGAAGTCGATAATCACCTCTAAGAGATTTCGAAGTTCAAGCTTGTCTGTTACTTCGAAGGTGGATTTGCCCTGAGATACATCACCAGTGCCGATGGCTTCATGATTTAGAAAAACAGTGGCGAGTGCGTTGACCTCAGTCAAAGTGATTTGCACGAGATCACCTTGTTCCAGTCCGGTTGGCTTATGGAAATATCGCTGGAACAAGACTTTTCCATGAAAAGAGTCACCTAGTGTGTCACTCCAATCGTTCGGGATTTTCATCGTACCTGGTGGAGGGACTTCTATACCAGTTTCCTGAGACTCCGCCGAGTCAGACCAGTAAGTTGTTGCCAAAGGAGTAAATTGCCAGGGGCCCCGAAGCCGTATAGTATGCATAGGAGAGAGTTTTATTCCGGCGTAAAGTCGTGTGAGACAGTGAATTGGCGTAATTGCTGTTGGCTGTTTTGAAATGCCCGAACGATAACCTGAAAGCCTCGTAAAGGGTATGGATATGGAGGTGCCGTCTCAGATTCCTGAATGTCATCTACGCCACCGGTCGCATTATCATCCAATCCATTGAGACCTTCATCGATCAGATTATTTGCACCGGAGTTTTGATTTAACCCGTCACGCTCGTACTCAATCGTCCAAGTGTCATACGTGCGGTAGTTGCCAAACTGAAAGTATTTGGGGTTCGTTGGCAGCAACGGCGGCAGCATCGTGTTTCTTAACTGGGATTTGGGATCCGGGAGCCAGGAAAAAGTGCTCATTGCCTGGCATTGTTGGACAAACACTGGCGCGTTGTTGGTGATGGTGTAAGGTTGTGCGTATCCAAGATCAACATAGGCGCCTAATCCAACAACGCGTGCACCTCCAATAACGGCCGATTCGTATCCTGGGTCACCAGGAGTCAAAGCTGTATCAAGAGTCGGGGCTCTGAGGTTTCGGGCCTGCGGATCGTACACTCTTATGTCAAATGCCAATACCTGATCCATAACGACGTCCTCGCCCATGGCGATGCCGGATTGGAACGGTAACCGCGCGTGGCTGAACGGATAGGGAAAGTTGGTATCGACATTGTTATTGACGACGCCTGCCGGAATGTGGGCGACTCGGTTTTGACGCATCGTCAGGTCAGCCAGACTGTTTGCGCTAATCGTGCCGTTATTGTTTACTCGGATCGAAATGTCGTTGTTATTTAAGAAAACAGCTGCCGACGAGGCAGGGTAGGGAGTCCCGTTAGGTTGAAGAAGTACTCCTTGAGGTCCGTTTAAGTCAGGTCGTATCAACAATGCACGCCGCCGCAGGGTCGCCAATGGCATCCCATTGTGTTGAAGCACTCCAAGTTGGCCTTCCAAAGCTTCGTCAGTTGTTCCGTTGTTGTTGTTATCCAGTCCGTCACGTAAGAATTCTGTGTTTCGTGGTTCAAGCCAGTAGATTACTTCGGCATTCGAAGAATTAATGATTTCAAAATTCCGCGTACTGTCGAGTAGTCGTCCTTCAATCCTGCCGGAGAACGGGTCTTCTAACCGACGAGATGTGAACATAATCACATCGTCGGTGTCTCCTGTCAGATTATCGAGTCCGAAATTTGTGTTTACAAAGTCGTTATCGATGCCTTCGATGATCTCGAAGTAACCCATGCCGGCACCGGCGGGGGGGTTAGGAACGGCCTGTACCGTGATCCCCTTAAAGTCGGCTCGCATCACATTGGTGATGTTACGTAGTTGCCCGGAAATCTGTACCGTAGCTCGACCTTTCGTGACTGAATCTGTGATTTGACGAAAAGCTTCCAGAACGCCGATGACCAACATCAACCCCAGCGTGGAGGCGACCATGAGCTCAACCAGAGTCAGGCCGTGACGTCGACGGTAACGGTTTTTGGGGTTCATCAATGTTCCAAGTCGCAAAATCTTGTTTAGCAGGTGGGTGTGAATCACTCCACTCTCTAAATATTACTCAACCGAGCCTTTTCGGGGAACATGATTCTCTAAACTTCCAACCGCTGTTGTCGACAAACTAGCACAGAATAATCTCCAAATCATATGGACACTACCTCCAGCAATAGATTTCAATACTCATTATGAAACGCGGAATTGGAAGAATGGAAGTCTTGGTTTTTATGGCGTTGGCAATTGTGCTGGCGGGCCTGCTATGGCCATATATATTCGGTCGGCGAGTGGAGAGCCGTCGGAATATGTGTGACTTTCGTTTGACACATCTGGCTTTTGCAATGCAGATGGCCGAGTCAGATTCCCATTACTTACCAAATTACCGAACACTATGGCAGCCCACTGCGTCCATTGAAGCGGACGGCGTTCAGCATGAACGGGTGGCTGGCTGGCCTTTCTGGGCTTTGCCGACCCTAGGATTAGAGCCTCCTGTCGGAACGGATGATAAGGAATCTATGTCCGATCTGAGATCAGGTAAACATAGGGAGTTATTCGACAGTTTTGTTTCAGACTACTCTCCCCAAGCCCCAAAGAAATTGCGAGATACCTATCTGCCGGAATTAGTGTGTCCCGATAATTCACCGATTGAACTGGAAAAAGGAGATCCGTTACCTGGGGGCTACACCTCGTTCGTCGCTAATGGTGGATTGCCCGATGTACCCAGAACGAATTCCAATGCCGTTCTGGTCGACTATCCAGCTAATGGCTTATTCGTTGATGATCCTCAATTGACCGGAGAAGTTTATGACTGGGAAACTCACACCTTGAAGTCCATTTCGGAAAAGGATGGTCTGGATCACACTTTGATGCTCAGCGAAAATGTCGATGCCGGAAATTGGATTGATGCCAATCCATCAGGCCTGTTGTTTCATTGGAAACCAACAGATCCATTCCCCGAGGGTGTTCAAGTGCAGGAAGTGTTTGGTGTGAATCAACGGCGTGGAGAAGGGCGAGGGAAGAACGATATTCGCTTTGCCAGAATTTCCAGCAATCATCCCGGGATTGCCAACGTGGTGTATGCCAGCGGTCGTACCGATCAGTTGCATGAGAGTATCAGCCCCCGAGTGCTCCAGTTTCTGATGATGTCCAGTGACAAAGACGGCAAGTGGCCGGGAACGACCATTCCGATTCTCAAAACTGCACCGGCCGAATAGCCTACTGGGCCGACTCGGAAATTGCGTCTCTCACATCGCGGATGATCTGATCGATGTCATAATGATTTGGGTCTCCGATCATTTCCCGGATTCGGCTTAGATCGGGAACACGTCGACGAATGTCTTCAAAAGATTCATCGTAGGCTTCTGTATAGGTTTGGAATTCAATCGTCGAATCGGATTCGCAAATGGCGATGACTTTCTGAGCTAGTTCCAAAATAGAAACAGGTGCATCGCTTCCAATGTTGATGACTTTTCCATAGGCCTCCGGAGTTTCCATAAGTTGCGTTATCGCTTGGATGACATCATGGACATGGGAGAAGCATCGGATTTGTTGACCGTCGTCATGGACCCGAAGTGGCTTTCCGCTGAGAGCTGCCTGAACAAAGCGTGGAAGCACCATGCCATAGGCTCCTGTTTGTCGAGGGCCAACAACATTGAAAAATCGTCCAATGACAATCGGTAAGTTGTATTCTTTGACGCAGGCAAGAGCTAAGAATTCATCGATGGCCTTGGAGACCCCGTACGACCAGCGGGGACGAGTGGTAGATCCAAACACGAGATCATCTTCTTCCGTCCAAACCTCTTTAGGGTTTTTGCCATAGACCTCACTGGTTGAACTAAAGAACGTGGTGACTTTCTCTCCACGTTCAATTCTCTGACGCAGCGCTGCGAGGAGCAATTGAGTGGGATAGATATTACGTTCGATCGTTTCAATCGGCTGTTTAGCAATCAGTGCAACACCCACGGCCGCTGCCAGGTGGTAAACCTGATCTTTGCCCTGGATAACTTCCTTGATCAGCTCTTCGCTCCCAATGTCGCCATGAATGAAGGTCAACTGCGAGTGACTTTCCAAATGCTTGAGATTGGTCGGTGTGCCGGTACTCAGGTCATCGACAATCGTGACATGATGATTGCGGGAAAGCAGTAGCTCGGTGAGGTGTGAGCCGATAAACCCGGCGCCGCCTGTTATCAATATATTACTCAATTCAGAATCCCCGATTAGTACCTAAGTGACCAAGCCTGCGACAGAGTTTTTTAAATAGTTGTAGTTCTTATTATCGGAATGAATGAGCGGTCAGAATCAGGCTAATCCGCTACCCTTGGAGCGATATCTTCGTAATAACCGCCCAGTTTTGAGAAGAAAACGGGCGGATCACTTGCCCAATCTCACACGGCCAATACGTTCTTGTTTTCTCAGGACGATTGAACCTGTAAACTGATAGTATTGAGATTAGTTTCAAGTCTGTTATTGAAACTTCAATAGATACGGAAATAGAGAAGAAGATGTTCATGCGTACCCTGTGTCGTTCCCTAGTTTTTACTTTTGTTTGCAGCACGTTCTTGTTCCTACAAGAGCTCCC
>MDTD01035595.1_pt1 | contig 17985 bp, 14 predicted proteins | sample 811221 | NCBI WGS metagenome assembly MDTD01 (sample SAMN05326646, study PRJNA326480) | marine metagenome | isolation source: seawater | place: Pacific Ocean: South West | collected 2011 | reverse complement strand
TACAAGCGCGCGAAACGGTCTGCGTGCCGCAGGTGGCGCGACAAAAGCGGCAGATGGGCAGAGCGTGCGTTTACAGAAAGTCTTAGCTGCGGCAGGATTCGGCAGCCGGCGTCATTGTGAAGAACTCATTACTGACGGTCGAGTTCAGATTGACCGTAGCGTTGTCAGGGAACTTGGTACGAAAGTCGATTCTGGCAGTCAGGAGATCCGAGTCGATGGTGATGTGATTGAGCGTCCGACGTTGCGTTATTATGTCCTCAATAAACCTGCGGGTGTTTTGTCGACCAACAGCGATCCGGATGGTCGTATTAAAGTGCTCGATTTGATTGGAGACTCGAGCCACCTCTTTACCATTGGCCGACTGGACCGTAGTAGTGAAGGCCTGATCATCGTCACCAATGATGGTGACATGGCCAATAAAATCGCTCACCCCAGTTATCAGGTCAACAAAATCTATACCGTTCGTGTCGCGGGAAATCTTCAGCGAGAACAGCTTGCCGAGATCCGTAAGGGAGTTTACTTATCGGATGGTAAAGCAAATGTCGAATCGATCCGTGTCAAGAAAAAGCACAAACAGACGACTGAATTGGAAATGATTCTGGCTGAAGGTAAAAATCGCGAGATTCGTCGAGTCTTAGCCAGAGTCGGACATAAGGTACTACAGTTAAAACGAATTGCCATTGGTCCGGTACGACTAGGGGAGCTGCCGGAAGGAGCCTATCGTGAGTTGACGGTTTCTGAAGTCAAGGCATTGAAACGGTTGACCTCTGAGAAAACGTCAGGCGGTTCAGGTCGTCGCGTCCCAAAAAAGAAGGCCTCCACTGGAAATTCAAATCGAAAAGGCGTAAAAAAGAAACCACGCAAACGCGGAAATAAATCAGGCGACGGACGAGGAACCGCTCAGGGATCGACGCGTAAGTCCTCACGCGGAGCCGCCAGAAACACCGCAAAGCGATCCACATCCAAAGGTGGTTCGGCCAAGCGAAAGCCGGCCAGCAAACGCAACGTAAGGAAACGTCGTTAATGTCCACAGAGCACTGTGATAACCATCTGCATGCCGACTACTACGCAGATGATTCTGTGCATCAGACTGCTGAAGTCATTGAAAATGTCGAAGTCGCCGAAGGAACGTGGCGAATTCGTTTTCGAGCTCCGGAAATGGCCGCTCAATGTAAGCCCGGTCAGTTTATCATGCTGAAAATTTCCGATCGGGATGACCCGTTAATCGGCAGACCGCTTGCCGTCTTTGATATTACACCGGATGAACATGGTACTCCGCGTGATTTGGATGCGGTTTATTTGGTGAAAGGAAATCTCACCACACGCCTGGTCCATGTCGTCGCCGGTCAACACCTCGACGTCTGGGGGCCGCTGGGCAATGGCTTTCTTCCTGCCCCGACTCGGCACCTCATTATGGTTGCCGGAGGGATCGGCCAGACGCCTTTTGTGACTCTCGCCAGAGAATATCTGGGACTGGAAAATTACGGTCGTGAATGTCCTGCGGCAGAGAAAGTAACATTGTGCTACGGAGCACGTCACCAGGGGGTGTTGGCGGGTGTGGATACATTTGAATCTGTGGAAGGGCTCGATGTCCGAATCTGCACTGATGATGGTTCCCGTGGACACCACGGATTAGTGACCGAAGTACTCGAACAGGTTCTCACAGAAGACAGACAGGAACACAGTTCCAATCAGGGAGTGCGGATCGTTTGTTGTGGCCCGGAACCCATGATGGAAGCTGTTGCAGGTGTGAGTAAGACCTGGGAGGTGGATTGTCAGGTTTCGTTAGAAACACCGATGGCCTGTGGGATTGGAATCTGCTTTACGTGCGTTACCAAAGTCCTGCAGGAAGACGGTTCATGGGACTATAAACGCACTTGCGTTGAGGGCCCCGTCTTTGATGCCAGTAAGATCGTCTGGCACTAAGTGGTTCGCTTTGGATCGCAGGGTTGGCTAGTCAATCGATTCTGCCGGTATGCCCGGGCGTCGCGGTTGATAGCTACAGCAATCAGCAGGGCATTATACTGTTGTGAAGTGCTGTCGGTCATGAGAACGAATAAAGTGAATACCTGGGAATGAATTTGAGTGGAGAAGTTTACTAAAGCTGAGTATAGGCAGGCTCAGACATTTCACCAACTCAGGGATGTACGATCGTCGGCGGCCCGGAGAGCAAAGTGCAAAAAAAAACCTGCTCGTTACCAGCAGGTTTTTTATCTCGATCCAAAGAGAATCATGAAGCTTCTCTTATGCTTTGGCCTTTTTAATTCGGGCCTGCAGTCGCGACTTTGTCCGAGCTGCTTTGTTTCGATGAATGAGGTTTTTGGAACCTGCTTTATCAAGTTTCTTCTGAGCTACAATGTACGCACTGTTGACAGTTGCTAAGGCAGCATCTGCGTCACCATCTTCAGCTCGGGCAGCCTGATAAGCTTCGATTGCTTCCAGCACCCGGCGTAGTGATGTGCGGAGGTCTGAGCGGTGTACTCGGTTACGTTGACGACGGGTTTCGTTTTGACGAAGTCGTTTTTTTGCACTTGCGGAATTCGGCATGGTTTTCCTGTTTTTACAGCCTACGACCAGTAACTCTCGTAAATTCTAAGTCCCCCACTCGCCAAGACTAAAGTAAGTGGGAACTACTTTTATCGCCTAAATAACTAAGTTTGTCTAGACGCTGATTTAGTTAGTTATCGGTAGAAAACGGGTTTTTTCTACTGGCTTAGGATTCATTTTGCTCATTCAGTGGCTGGTTTCATCGCTTTAGCCAGCGTTTGGACGCGTTTTTGTGCACGCTCGCATGTCGAGTGCTCTGAAAACCAGGGAATCAGTTCGGCTGCCTGTTGGTCAATCGTTGCAGTGGTTTCACACTCATTGAGCAATTTTTGGAGCTCTTGGTAGGTTTTCCAGGCATCATCAAATCTGCGAATAGCCTGTTGAGACTCTCCCAACCCCAGTAATTTGCAAATGCTGAATACGGAGGGATTTTCCGGTGCGAGTGTAATGGAATTGAATTGTTTAATCGCCTCATACCAATTGTGAGTACCGACCAGACACCATCCGAGTTGTAGTTGGGATTCGATCTGGTTGGGGAAATTTGTAGTCTGTTGTTGATAGTATTCCGTGCGAATCCGCCAGACTTCATGTTGCAGATCCTCGAGCAAGGCTGCATCAGATTGCAATTCGCAGTGAAAACTGAGTCTGGATTCTGCTTGCTCAAGTCGTAATGCAAGAGTTCGCTCGGACCAGTAATTGGCTCGTCCGGTCGCTTGCTGAGCGAGACTGCAGGCTTCAATGGCTTGTCCGTATAAATTTAGATCTTCAAGATTCCGGCATAGTTCCTGCCACTTTTCGGGAGGGCTATCTTCCTGCAACACTTGCTCGCGCAAGTCAAGAATCTGTTGAACATCCTCATGCGCCGGAAATTGGACGGTGATCATTCCGGGCAATGCCCGAAGGATTTGTTGTAGTAATACATCATCCTTTTCACTTACCAATCGAAAAATGTGGTCATTGGCATCATCGTATCGTCCGGCTTGATAATAGGCATGAACGATTTGGATATGGACATCGGATGAAGATGGAAAGTACTTCAGAGCGAACTCCAGATAAGTCCATTGTGTGTCGATGGCATCGAGTGCTTGTGCGGCAAAGGCGAGTTCTAGTAACAGGGTTTGATTACGTGCGTTGTGATAAAGAGTGTCAGGGGCCTGTTGCAACGCATCGTGCCATTGTTGTGCTTCGCAAAGTTCGACAATGCGTTTTACCTGTTTGCTGTTACGCCGTCGCTGGCGCCAGCCATGTTTGTACAACCCCTGTTCATATCCCTGTTCCAACGTCTGCAGAAACTCAAATGTATAGACGGCTCCCATGGGATCAGCCTGCATGCATTTTGCAAAAACACGTAACGCGCGGTCGTATTCAGGCGGTTGTTGCTCGAGCCAGTGCAATCCGGCTTCGAATTCGTTCTGCAATTCACGACGTTGCTGACGTGAAAATCCACCAGCATATTTCCTAACGTCGGAAAGCTGATTACTTGCAGATTCAGGAGTGGCAGGTTCCAATCGAAGAAGCCCTCTCAATTAGGCGAACAGTGGAATTAATACGTGGCAATAAGACTATGACTCAGGATACATCATCTGACGGATTTGTGTATCTGGTAGGAGCCGGTCCCGGAGATCCATCCTATATTACGCTCAGGGCTGTACAGTGTCTCAGTCAGGCGGACATTGTTCTCTATGATTATCTGGTGAACCCACGAATTCTCCAACATGTTCGCCCCGGCGTGGAATGTGTCTGCATGGGCAGGCATGGTGTTGGAAAGATCTGGAAGCAGGATGAAATCAATGCGGAGTGCCTTCGATTAGCTCAGCAGGGGCTCCATGTGGTACGACTTAAGGGGGGCGATCCGGCGATCTTTGGCAGAACGGCTGAAGAAGTAACTGCTTTAGATGCTGCCGGCATACCGTATGAGATTGTGCCTGGAATCACCGCCGCATTTGCATCCGGAACCTGTGTCGGCATTCCTTTGACCCATCGCGATAAGGCCTCAGCCGTGGCATTGATTACTGGCCATGAACAGACAGGCAAGGATGAATCTGCCATTGATTACGGAGTGCTTGCGCAATTTCCGGGGACGCTTGTTTTCTATATGGGAGTCACCACTTCGCGTCACTGGACGAGCCAGTTGCTCGAGCACGGGATGGCTCCTTCCACGCCGGTGGCAATTGTCCGTAAAATTAGCTTTCCGGATCAGGTTACACTAAGGTGTACCTTAGAAGAGGTGACCTCCAAATTTGAAGGCGATAATCGTCTGCGGCCCCCGGCGATCGTCATCGTAGGTGATGTTGTGAGTGATACAAGTGTTCAATCCTGGTTTGAATCCAGACCATTGTTCGGTCAACGGATTCTCGTCACCCGTGCTGCAGATCAAGCCGAAGAACTGGCAGCAAAGCTTAGCGATCTGGGCGCCGAAGTTGTTTTGCAACCAGCCATAGAAGTCCTTGCTCCGGAAAACTACGATCTCTTAGACGAAGTGATCGGACGCTTGCCTGAGATGGACTGGCTTGTCTTTTCCAGTGGCAATGGCGTGCGATTTTTTATGAATCGGCTTCGAGAGTGCGGGCATGATACCCGTCAGCTGACAAATGCCAAAATTGCAGTGATCGGTCCGGGGACGGCTGCTGTGCTCGAAGAGTATCACTTGCAGGCCGATTTGATGCCTGATCAGTACCGCGCAGAATCTCTGGTGGAGGCTTTGTCCGGATCGGTGGGAGGCAAAAGAGTATTGCTGCTGCGAGCCAGTCGTGGGCGAGACACGTTACAGGTAGGGCTGCAGGAAGCCGGAGCTGTCATCGAACAAGTTGTTGTTTATCGAAGTCAGGACGTGACACAGCTTTCGATTTCGACGCAAGAAGCACTAGAACGCGGAGTCGATTGGATAACTCTTACCAGTTCGGCAATCGCTCGCTCTTCCATTGCATTACTTGGTGAGCAAATTCAATCGATGAAATCGGCGAGTATCAGTCCCATCACCAGCGAGACCGCTCGTAAGTTAGGGTTCGACCCAACAGTGGAAGCGACCGAACATCATTTAGACGGCTTGATCGCAGCCATCCTGGAGCATCAGCAGTAATCATGTTTTTTGTTTTAGAACAGAGTCGGCCCTGATTGCAAAGTTGGGATTTAAGTTAGAATAGGATTGTGTGGAAGTATTCTTCACAGTGATTCGTGAAGCTCAGGAGAATAAAAGTGACGTTAAAAAACAGGCGTCAGGCCTTGAAGTCGATGAGTGCGGCAGTGGGTGTACCAGCAGCCGGTTTGGCCTTGGCTGGACTGGCTCCTCAAGCACGCGCAGCCAAAATTCGACCTGAATGGAAAACCAGCATCAAGAAGGGGTTGGACTGGGTTGTCCGCAGCCAATCTTCGCTGGGGCACTGGACTGCAGGAACCTATCCGACGGCGATGACCGCCCTGGCTGGCACTGCCTTGATCTGCTCGGGTTCCACCACAACGCAGGGGCCTTATGCTCGTGCTATTCGTAAGAGTGTCGATTACATTACAACGAAATGCCGTAGTAACGGACTTATTGGTGACCCACTATCCGACAACCGTTACACCTATGGACACGGATTTTCGATGCTTTTCTTATCTCAGGTGTTAGGCGAAGAAGAAGATCTTGAACGGCGTGAAGAGCTGATCGAGATCTTAAAAAAGGCTGTCGAGTTTAGCGGTAATGCTCAAACACCATCTGGTGGCTGGGGATATGTTAGTGCTAAAGATGGCAATAATTTTGATGAAGGTTCCACCACGATCACTCAGGTACAGGGCTTACGAGGTTGCCGTAATGCCGGAATTCCAGTACCCAAAAAGGTGATTGATAAAGCCAAGGATTACATTTATAGCTGTAAAAATCCGGATGGCGGGATTTCCTATAGCTCCAGAAATCGAGGATCATCACGACCAGCGATTACAGCAGCATCACTCGCCTGCTTGTATAACGCCGGTGATTATGACAGTAAGCATGTTCCGGAAATGCTGGCCTACTCGAAAAAGAACCTTCACAATATTTCCGGAGGAGCCCGTTCCTTTGGGCACTGGCATTACACTTATCTTTACTATGCTCAGGTGGTTTACCGCCAGGGGCAGAAAGAGTGGAATCCGTTTCGTGATCAGCTTTACGGCCGGATTGCTAACGAGCAATCAGATAACGGTAGTTGGACTGGAAACATCGGTCCGATTTATGTGACCAGCTGTAATCTGATCATGATGCAGCTCGACCATGCATTCCTACCGATCTTTCAACGGTAGCTGGCAACCGAGAGTTGTAGCCAGACTCGATTTATTCGCTCATTAAAATGGATGTGTCGTCCCGGGTCTGTAACAGCTGAATCAAAAGCGTTTGATCAATGGTAGCCGGTTGGTTTTCGAGAAACATGAGCTGTGGATTGTTAAGTGAAGGGCCACCAATCTCGTTCAGATGTGTGCTCCAGCTATTCATCAAAGCTTGCTGAATGGCCACACGCTCTGGTGCAGGAGATACAAATTTATAGAATTCAATTCCTTGCTGGATCCGTTCATATTCGGGAAGCTTCTTCAGCGATTGCCAGGTCACATACCGAGTGGCAGCATAATTATCGTTGAGCAGTTGGATCATGAAGGGCATTCTCCAATTAGAGGAGGATGTCTCGAAAGTCGGCTTCCAGGTCATATGCCACGACGCGAGCGTTCTTTGAACGGCGTTGCCCTGGAGCAGCCAGATGAGGCTGGCTGCCGTTTGCTGATGGGAATGTTCGAGCGTTATGGATTCGTGACCGTACCAATGGGTGAGATTGTCTGCCGTCCACTGTAGTGTTTTATCTAAATGACAGAGGTTGCAGGCATTCGGTTTTTCATTCTTTTGAGGAGCTCTGACTTTGGGCGAGTCGATGCGATGACTGCGGATGCCTCCCATGAGTGCATAGGACGTATGCGGCATATGGCAGTTATAACATTTGCTGCCCTCTGAATCCAATGCATGATGAGTATGCGATTCTAGTTCGGTTGTGTATTGCGGTTCTTTGTGGCACTGGAGGCAAGCTTGATTTGAATTCATACCAAAGCCAAGTTGATTATCAGGCTCTTCCATCGAGTGCAAACTGTGGCAACTGAGACAGGTCATTTCGCCATGCGTAAAACATTTGCTTCTGGCAAGTCCCTGATATTCCCGCCCTCCGATACGAACCGTCCCATCACTCCAAAACATGTTGTAATAGACCAATCCCGGATCGGTATCTTCATGGAAGATCATTTGGCGGTTTTCAAACAGTTCATTTCCGGGTTGGTAGTCGAGTCCGTTTTCAAGAAATGTTTGTGGGTGGTTGGATTCAAATAGACTATGGCATTGCCCACAAACCTGCGCCTGTTTTTGTTTATCAAGACGTAGCGGATTAATAATCGAATCATCCGGTAAGCCACTTAGTTCAACCCCGGTGCTGCTTTCAAGCAATGCCTGGTGTTTCTCTACGTGTGGTTTGCCGGGACCGTGGCAAGCTTCACACGAGATTCCGTAGTCTGCAATATTGGAATGAAACTCGACGTCGAAAGGACCCTGACTGGGCTGATGATGAGGTTGTCCGGCAACCGTATGACAGGCAATGCAGGATTGATTCCAAACAGTAGGTGGTCGTCCAAACTGAGGATCAACAATGAAGGAGTCTTCATAAGGAATCCATTTCCTCTGTTCGATCATGTAGACCCAGGGAAACAACCACAATGCATTGTTATCTAAATCTTCTGCATTGGGTGTTTCATCTGAGTGTTCCCAGGAAACCCAGAACATATGCATTTTGTGGGAACCGGTAATCATGACAATTCGTTTGTCTGCCATTTTGGGATTCACATGGTTGCGAATATCCGTGGGGCGTTGATTGAGTTCCCATTCAGGGTCGTGGCCACGAACCCAGTATTCGTCCCCTTTACGATAGATCTTGTAGATAGTGTTGCCGAGCTTCATTTCGCGGCCATCGAAATCGGCCTGGATCGTGTCCGGGGTAGCCACCTGCGTCATGGTTCGGTGATACGAAGCATGCCATGATTTGTGTTCTTCCTTATGACATTTCGCGCAAACCTGAGCTCCCACATAATTGTTGTGGTCAGTCAGTTTTGGCGTCGCAGCTTGCAACTGCGGATCGTGGTTGGTTTGACGAACGTTGACTTCGGCGGGTGGCTGATATTTCATCACCTCTTCGTTACCTGAAGTGAAGAATATCGCTGTGGCCAACCCCGTGAGCAGGACGAGGATCGAGACGGCGAGCAGACGCGTTTTTCCATCATGGCGCAGCAGGATTGGTATGCAGGCCAGTGGCATGACCAGAGTCGCAATCACTAAGAGCATTTGATGCTGCACAGGAAACTATCATCCCCAACTTAAGGGTTGTCGACAAATAAACGAAAAACCGTCTATTTACAGTTTCGGTATCGGGATTCGTGGAGCATTAGGTGTATTTAGACTGGCAGGCGAAGGAGCTCTATAAACCGGCATAACCCCCAGCCCAAAGCCCCGTTTTAGCTCCTCGGAGGCTCTTTCTGCCCAGGGAGTGCCCGGATGCAGTTCGATGACCTTTTCAAATAATTCAGAAGCCCGGTTGATATAAGGGCGGCTGACTTCTTCCGCAGACAGATCCAGTCTGCCTCGGAGATCCCAACGAACCAGTCTGCGGTTGGGAGGCATCACTTGGGGGACTTGCTTAGGGTTCCGAATAAACGTCTCCAGAGCTGCACCATATTCATAAACTCGAGCCTGATAAGCAATGATCTGAGCATAGATCAGGTCGTAGTTGGCTTGCCAGCGGGCATTCAATTCATCCTTGCGATGTTCATATGCCTGTTCCATAACCGCTTGAGCATTGGCAAGGTAGTTAATGTATACCCTGGCCTTTTCCTGTTCCCGACGAGCGCGTCTTAGGAACGGTTCAGACTCCCGTGGAAAGGTCATATCCAGTTCGATGATTTGAGCTGTTTCTTCATTGAGTGGATTGAGATCGACAATGACCTGCCAAATAAACGATCGCAGGGGATAGTCGTTGCGCATCGCCAGTTGTTTTTGGCGGCTATCAAGATCGGGCAGGTAAGGCTTCATCGCTTTGAGTTCATAGCGTCGTTTATCGGCTTCCCCTCCGACCAACTCTTTTTCGACGGTTGGAAGCATAAAGAAAATGCCTCCGGACTCCCGAGCGATTCGACATTGTTCGTAAGGGCCAAACCCACTTGAAAAAGCATCCCGGCGCCGACGGAATCCGTTGGTCTGTAGTTGTTCTACAAAAGCAGTTTCAGGACCACGATCAACTTGCAACCAATGGTTCACTCCGGTTTGCGGGTGCCGCCAGTTCATGTAAGCATGTGGGTATCCAAACACAGCTTCTCTTCCCAGGAAGTACGTGCGGCAGTTCATTTCTTTGGCTGTGGCCACTGCCATTTCTAATGTTTGCACATTATTTTCCGGTTCACCACTCTCATCGGAGACGACAATCAAAGCCATTTGCTGTTTGCCTCGGGCTCGGTACGATTCATGGTCGTTGATAGCCCGAGTAATTGCCGGACACATGATCTCGAAACCAGAGGGATCAATCGGGACTTCGTTGATGGCTCGGCGGATTAGCTCGGGATCCGAGGTGGGGCGTTTGGTGTGCTTGAAATAACCGGAACCGTAGCTGGTGACTGCGGTCAGTAAATGATCGCTGGAAGCCGAGTCCAGCAAACCGAGTTCGCTATAGACTTTGTTAATGCGTTCACGGATTTCTTTCTGATCGTTACGCATACTCTCGGATTGGTCGAACAGCCAGACGACCAGTACATCCCCTTCTTCTAACATGAAGATGATTTCCTGAGTGATTCGGTCGATGGCCTGTTCGAGATTGTCAACGACTTCCCGTGGGTCTCCATAAGAACCTGCAGGAATGTCCGTCATCAGGCTTGTTTGTAAACTGGCAGGAATCGTCAGTGTCGCCATCTCTACTCCAGTTTCCTGGTCCGGTTGCTCCAGAACTTCCGTATTAAACGTGGGTTCGGAAAACTGGCTCACCCCTTCAGCATTTGGGAGTCCGGCAAAGGTGGATGCTTCCTGAGTGTTGGTCAGTTCTTCGGCGGGATCGGTGTTTTCTTCTAACTCGACGGTTATCATTTCTTCGGGCCGTTCAAGCTCTTCCGATGGTGGATCGACCACGATGATATTAAAGGATTCCAGAATGTCGGGTGTTAATGTGAAGAGGCCTAGCAGGATGAGGATCGCAGCATGAACGAATGTGGAAATTCCCAACGCTCCGGCACCAACAATCATGTCCCTCAATCCCTGAGAAGGTTTGGTGAAATCGGTTGCGTCTTCCGGGGAGGGGAGTTCGTCAGCCACTTCATCCGTCGCATCCATTCCATCGGCCCCACCGGGATCGGCGTGACGATCATCGCGAAGATGTTCGGGTATCAGGTCATCTGAAAGGTTGGACATGGTTGAAAGTCGACTGGAAGGCATCAAGGAAACTCACAGAGTCGAGTGAACTCTATTAATCTCCAAGTCACCCGAACTTCTGAATTATAGTTGATAGCCTGATGAGAGTCTTGGTGAATTAGAAGTTCCCGAGGGGAGGGGGAATCCCACAGAGGACTGGTAATAGTCATCAAAGAAGGACTCGTCACCTGATTCCTTCTCTGATTAGAATGAAGGTAGGATTGATTCTTCAGGCCTTTCCTGAAACCGTTCTCCTCTTCATTTTGTTTTGATCGTCAATGAGTCAAATTGCAGTTTATACCGGTTCGTTTGACCCGATTACACTTGGGCATCTCAACGTGATCGAAAGATCGTGTAAGATGTTCGACACGTTGGTAGTCGGGATTGGAATCAATGTCGACAAGAAATCTCTGTTTACACCGGAAGAACGTAAGGAACTTGTAAGTCGAGTCACTTCGCAGTGGGACAATGTTCAGGTAGAGACGTTTGATGGATTGGCCGTTGATTTTGTGAAGCAACAGCATTCACGGATCATGGTACGTGGGGTGAGGCCACTGACGGATATTGCTGGTGAATTCACAATGATGATGGCCAATCGTCAGCTGGCACCAGCGATTGAAACGGTGTTTCTGATGGCCGATGAAGAATTCGCTCACGTTTCGAGCTCCCTGATCAAGCAGATCGCTCAATTCTCAGACGATGAAATGCTGGCTCGGTTTGTCCCTCAGGAAATCATCGCAGACTTGCGTTCCAAAATGGGAGCGTGATCTCCGGACGCGGGTCTTGAATACAGTATTCTCCGAGCGTTTTGCTAGGCTGCCGGGAAATATTGTCGATTCGTAGTTTGCAGATGACGTAGCAGTGTAGCTGCCGAGCGAATCGGGGTGACGTCAATTTTTCCTCGTAGACGCGTCCGATTTAAAGCGCGTAAGAGACTTTTGATTTTGAGTATCGAGATGTTGTTCTCGAGCATTGCCTGGATGTCGATTTGAATATGCTGAAAAGCTCTGGGCGTCTTAAAGTGCATATTCGATTTGAGTACCAATTCCCGCACCGGGTTGGTCAGTTGTTTTACCCATTGAAGCGGTGCTGGGACTTCCCAGATTCCAAAACGTAATGAACTGGGCTCCATCACACGTGTTGACTTCTTTCCGGAATGGATGCCGCAGTGTTGATTGACCATCGATATTCTATGTTTCACTAATAAGCGAAGATTGCGGTCTTTAATGGAGTGATTCGTGCTGAGGGTCGTGATCCGCACTCCCAGATTTCGACTGCGTGATTGTAGGTCTGATAACGTCCGCGAGAATAACGCCGGTTGGGACTGCTGGTTTTTCTGCGACAACGCCAGCGATATTTCCTGAGGCAGGCTGATAGATTCGGTGAGTAGTCTGACGTCATCGAGTCGTTGATCATGCAGAATCCAGGTAGCAACGAATTCGTGTTGCTCTAATTCACTGGCTAGCTGTTGGATTATCGTGTTTCGTGCCGACGAGCGTGCAGCGTCACCAGGGGTGAGGGCTGGTACGTTGATGGACAACAGAATTTGAGGATTGATAGACACGCTGATTTGACTCGGCCAGGGAAGGCTTCGGATCGTGGGAGATCGTTGTTTGTCTCAGGCGGAAAGTCAAAGTTGAAAGAGCGTGTTGTAGCTAAGCCTGATAGAGTATGTATCGACGATGCCACGAGTTTCATTGGAGTCAACGCTGCGCAGATTGCAGTGTGTGTGAGGACGGCCGAACTGTCGTAACGGTTATACCGGTTTTGCTGGCAAAGCATTAAGCTCGGGCACGTTCAATGACAGTCAGGAGGCGATCCAGATCATCTTGATTGTTGTAGGCGTGCGGGCTGATACGCAAGCGTCCGTCACGGTGGCTCAGGATAATTCCTGCATCGAGACATTGTTGACGCAATAATCCCAAATCGATTCCCGGAATGGCAAAGGAAGTAATACCACTTTGATGTTCTGAGTCTGAAGGGCCAAAGATTTCCGCTCCCACTGCGATTAACTGCTGTTGGGCTGCCCGAGTAAAGCTCAGAATCTGTTCCGCAATTGGCGAGGTATCTTTGGAAACTCCTAGTTGTTGCAGCATTTCCAGACTGGCGCCATAGCCGAGAACGCCGGCCATATTCTGAGTCCCACCTTCATATCGCGTCGCCTGAAGCCGAGGTTCCCAGTGAATATTGCTAAAATCAAAGGGATTGGCCACGGAGTGCCAGCCGACCATCACAGGCCGCAATAAGTTGAGGTGTTCTTTACGCAGGTAAAAGATGCCAGCTCCTTCCGGGCCGAGCATCCATTTGTGGCCATCGGCAGCCATAAAGTCGATTCCGAGTGATTCCACGTTTAAGGGAAAAACTCCCAGACCTTGAATCGCATCGAGCATGACCAGGATGCCACGGTCGTGAGCTTGTTGAATGATAGTTTCCAGTTCCCTTGTCGTAAATCGATAGCCACTGGAGAACGAAACCCAACTGATGGAGAGTAGTTTCGTGCGGTCGTTGCAGGTATCAAGAATTCTCTGGAGGTTTGGGATTCCGTGGTTTACGGGAACTGTCAGCGTTTCCACTCCACGAGTCTTCAAATTCATCCAGGGATAGAGGTTGGCTGGAAACTCATTTCCTAGTGTGACGATGTTGTCTCCTGCAACCCAGGGAAATCCTTCTGCCACATAGTTGACGCCTGCTGAAGTGTTGGGAACGAATGCGATTTCGTCAGAATCGGCGCCGATGAGTTTTGCAGCACTGCGTCGAATGGCCTCGACACGTTTGGCCCAGCGAGGCCAACAGAGATCGCCTTGTGTGGTAGCTTCATCGAGCCATTGGCTGATGGCCTGGTGGGTTGGTTGTGGGAGAGGAGCGACAGCAGCATGATCGAAGTACGCCAGTGAGTTCGAAACCGGCATCAGCTTTCGCATGTGCCGGTTCACAGGTGAATCAATCGAATTCATGAGCTTGTCAATTCTCGTTTAGATATAAAGATTGGTTGATGTGACTTGTTTATTTCGGTGGCTGATAATCGTACGCAGCGAGTTTGACGATAGAATACACAGGATTTATGAACGAAATCTAGTAAATCCGTGTCGCATCAAACAATTTTAGTGGATTATACTATTTGCTCAGCAAAAGTTAGCGAATGGGGATTCGTTAATGTCATTAAATGCCCGATAGGTTTCATCCGACAAAAGGAATTTGAAGCGTGTCAAAAATCATGTGTCTCTTTGGATTGTCAGTAGCGGTATTGTTACTGTTAGTCTTCGCACTTGATCTCGCCATTAAGATACCGTTTTCCAGAGCAAGTATGCTGATGGATATCGGAGTCATCATCGGTGCGCTTGGATTGGCATTGATCAGCTTTACCACGTTACGCGAGCAGTCTTAGCAGCAGAACAAGTTTTCTTCCCACTGTGCCCTTTTAGGTGGTAGTCCGCTTGGCGGTAATCTCGACCGCTTTTAGTAATCCACGGGCTTTATTCAGAGTCTCCTGATATTCCATTTCGGGATGACTATCGGCCACGATTCCGGCTCCGGCCTGAACATAGAGTTTGTCATCTTTAATGACGAACGTTCTCAATGCGATACAAGTGTCCATGTTGCCAACGTAATCGATATACCCCACCGCTCCGGCATAAGGCCCGCGCCGATGACGTTCCAGTTCGTCAATGATTTCCATTGCCCGGACTTTAGGGGCTCCGGAGACTGTGCCGGCAGGCAGGCAGGCCGCCAGTGCATCAAATGCATCTTTATCTTCACGTAATTGGCCGGTGACATTGGAAGTGATGTGCATGACGTGGCTGTAGCGTTCAATCACCATCACGTCAGAAAGCTCGACAGTCCGGTACTCGGCAATGCGTCCGACGTCATTGCGACCCAGATCGACCAACATCACGTGTTCAGCTCGTTCCTTGGGATCTGCCAGCAATTCGTCGGCTAGTTGATTGTCTTCCTGTTCGGTTTCGCCACGAGGACGCGTTCCTGCCAGTGGACGTACCGTGACTTTACCGTCCATCACACGGCACATAATTTCTGGTGAGCTGCCAACCAGAGTGACATCGTTGGTACGGAGAAAGAACATAAACGGGCTTGGATTAACAACTCGTAACGAACGATACAATTCGACCGGGTCAACCTGCAGTTCCATTTCCAGCCGCTGGCTAATGACAACCTGAAAGATGTCACCCGCACGAATGTACTCGACACATTGGTTCACCGCCTCTTCGAATTCACTCTGTTGAAAGTTAGAAGTGTAGGGCAGTCCCTCTGTGCCTCCCTGCGTGTTAATATCGGCCATGGCCAGCTGAGCTGGAGCCGCCAGTTGGTCGACTAACTGATCAACACGGGCAAGAGCTTCGTCGTAGGCAGTTCGAGCGTCGCCCGGGTGTTTATCGAGCCGGGCCATCACAATGACGAACATGGTTTTGTTGACATTGTCAAAGACGACCAGTGAATCGTAAAACCCAAAAGTCATATCTGGTATTTGACGATCATTTTCCGGCGGGTTGGGCAAATCTTCGACGTAGCGAATCACGTCGTAGCCGGCATAACCAATGGCACCACCGTTAAAGGGAGGTAATTCTTCAAGCTGTGGAGCTTTGAAAGAATCAACCAACTGTCTCAAATCATCCAGTGGATTGTCAGAGCTACGACTTTCCGTTGTCCCCTCACGGGTGATGGAGACCTCTCTGCCACAGGCATTGATGATCATAAACGGATGACTCGCCAAAATACTATAGCGACCTACTTTTTCACCACCAATGACGCTTTCAAACAGACAGGCATCTTTTCCATCATCCAGTTTTTGAAAGGCGGAGACCGGTGTGAGACCGTCGCTGAGCATACGCCTGTAAACCGGAACCAGATCGTGGTCTTTGGCGAGGTCAGCAAAAGCTTCAAAGTTTGGCGAATGTGACATGGAACGATGGATTGCCTGAACGATATAATGAAGGGGCTGAAGGGTAATCTTGACAGGGTATGTTGCACTGTTAGAATCCTAACAGTTATTGCCACACTACGGTAACAGTGACTGCTCCACATGCAGTCTCTGTTCTTATTTTGAACAGGTTTTCGATTCACTGATACTCCCCTAAAGTCTGGTTTTTTCCAAAAACGAGTACCAAATCGGGAGCGGATTTCAAATCTGTGGATAATGCTTTATGAAGTGCCAGCATTGCGAAAAGCCAGCGACGTTTCATATCACGGAACTGACCGATGAGCAGCCAGAGGAATTACACCTCTGCGAAGAACATGCTCGGACTTACCTCATGCAATCTGAAGTCAAAGAGGATGATGTGCCGTCGATTGCCGGTGCGCTTGCTCAGCATCTGAAAATCAATGAAGCTGCTGAACAGTTGGCCCAGCTAGATCAACAAGCCTGTCCTTTGTGCGGCATTACGTTTTATGAATTTCGTCATGTGGGCCGTCTGGGATGTCCTCACGATTACATCTGTTTTGAAGATGAGATCGATCCAATCATTTCCAATATTCATTCGGCAACAGCTCATGTGGGTAAGCAGCCCCGGAATGGAGCGGAAGGCACGGATCAACGTACGGAGTTAATCCGCTTGCGACGTGAGATGGAACAGGCGATTCAAGTGGAAGATTACGAAAAAGCCTCGCAACTTCGAGATCAGATTGCCGGGATTGAAGACGACCGGACCGGTGAAGAGGTGTAGAGTGTTTTTGGATGAATTAGTAGGTAACGGCGGCGAATGGTTGAAAGGTACCGGGCCTGAGTCAGATATTGTCATCAGCTCCCGGATCCGCTTAGCTCGGAATCTTTCCGAGTTTCCTTTTGTGCGTAAGTGCTCAGACACGGACAAAACGGCCATTGAGAATCGAGTGGCTGAGCTGATTAATCAGGAATCCAAATGGAGTGATCCGGTTAATTATTTTCGCATCGATGAAATGAATGATCTCGATCGTCAATTCCTTGTCGAACGCCAGCTCATTAGCCGTGAATTAGCCGAAAGCAACGGTGCGCGTAGTGTGTTGGTTGACTCAGGTGAAAAATTTAGCCTGATGATCAATGAAGAAGATCATCTACGGATCCAGGCTGTCCAGAGCGGTCTGGATTTGACCGAAGCCTGGCACCGGATTAATGCCATTGATGATTTTGTAGATTCTTGTCTGACTTATGCTTATCATCCGCGTTTCGGTTATCTCACGGCCTGTCCCACCAATGTGGGCACCGGTATGCGTGTGAGTGTCATGTTGCATTTGCCTGCACTGGTCATGACACGTGAATTGGAAAAGGTCTTTCGCAGCCTGCAGAAAATCAATCTGGCCGTGCGAGGACTCTATGGTGAAGGTTCAGAAGCGATGGGGGACTTCTATCAAATCAGCAACCAGATCACCTTAGGCAAAAGTGAAGTGGAATTGGTGCAGCAGGTCAGCGAAGTGATTCCTGTGATGATCGAATACGAACGTAAAGCACGAGATTTTCTACTGCGTGAAAGTCGTGATGAATTGAGTGACCGTGTGAGCCGGGCTCAAGGTATTCTCCAGAATGCCAAAACCATTAGTAGTGAAGAAACGATGCACTTGCTGTCCAGTATTCGATTGGGAGTAAATATGGGGCTGATCCAAGTGGAACTACCCATGTTAAACAGGCTCTTTCTTCAAACTCAGCCCGCGCATTTGCAAAAACTGATTGGCGGGAAACTGGACATCGCCGATCGCAATATTCACCGTGCAAAGTATCTGAAAAAGTCATTCAATCTGGGCGATAACTAATAACGTTTAGCTGCCCTGGGACTCTTCTTCCCAATCTTTCCAGTCTTCAGGAGTGTCGAGATCCACCAGGGGAGCGTTACTGGAGACTTCAAACGTCCTGCCGTGGTAAAGATCCCAAAGTGTATTGAGTCCCTGATCGTCACGCAGTTGAAACACTCCGGTAACGAATGGCCAGGGGAATAATGTCGGGTGGCCTTTGGTTCCTTCAAAAGCAGGAGAGATAATAGCGGCAGCATCCGGATTATGCTGATCTATGACCTGGTCAATCAACCAAGGGG
>MDTD01020195.1_pt1 | contig 17987 bp, 10 predicted proteins | sample 811221 | NCBI WGS metagenome assembly MDTD01 (sample SAMN05326646, study PRJNA326480) | marine metagenome | isolation source: seawater | place: Pacific Ocean: South West | collected 2011 | reverse complement strand
TTGATGAAGCGCTGCGGAATTATAGAAACTATCAAACAGATCCGAATTCCTGGATGCTGAACTGTTTTGTGGTGCCAGCCAAAGACCTGGATTCTGTCTCCGGTGAATTCGATGGACATCTATCCGTGCTTACTGACAGCGATTGTTCCAGAGCTGCCGCCATAGAGAGTAAAGCCGTAGTAAAGACCGAGAAGCCCGTTTATTGTGAAGTCTCTCCTGACAGCCTGGGCAGTTTGAGGGAGGTAAAGGCTTCATCAAACTATGCCAAAATCCGTTGTGGAGGCGTGGTGCCGGAGGCTATTCCTTCGGTGAAGCAGGTGTCAGGATTTATACTGGCATGCGCTGAATTGGATCTGCCTTTTAAGGCCACCGCCGGCTTGCATCATCCAATACGGTCTGAGCAGCGCCTTACCTACGAAGCGGACGCACCAAAAGCGGTTTTGCATGGTTTTATAAATGTACTCATGGCCTCTGCCCTGGCTTATCATGGAACTCGTGAGGAAGAGATTATTAAAGCCGTCCTCTCCGAGAGCGACCCGGGGGCTTTTAGTTTTGATGAGAACGCTCACTTCAAAGATCTCTCCCTTGATCTTGACCAGATAAAAGAAGCTCGCAAAAGTTTTATCCATTCCATCGGTTCCTGCTCTTTCACCGAACCGATAGAGGATTTAGAGAAGCTGGATCTAATTTAAGCCCCCAATAAGCCGGCATTTTTAAAAAGCAAAATCAAAAGAATATCCGGTATCGGTTCATGACCTTAATCCAAAGAAGGGACCGAGAATTTATATTGAAAGTCTGGATCTAAAGTCTGGATCTGATGAATGGCGCTGTCTTACTCTCTTTACTTTCGGAGACGGTGGCTGGAGAGCCGCACGCGACCACACGTCCCCCCTTGTCTCCGGCACCGGGTCCCATGTCTATAATCCAATCAGCTTCGGAAATGACATCCAGATCATGCTCCACCACTATCACTGTGTTTCCCGATGCGACGAGACCCTTGAGCTGTTTCATCAACCTTTCTGTGTCATGGGGATGGAGTCCGGTGGTGGGCTCGTCCAGCAAGTACAGGGTGCTGCCTTTTTGTGTCCTCTGCAGCTCGGAGGCAAGCTTGATCCTCTGGGCTTCGCCACCGGAAAGCTCAGTGGCAGGCTGGCCCAGAGTCAAATACCCGAGACCTATCTCATTCAGGGTCTTGAGCGCTCTATGCACCGGAGGCAGATCTTCGAAGAAGGCCAATGCTTCCTCCACACTCATACCTAGAATCTGGGCGATGTTTTTACCTTCATAAGTGACTCCCAGAGTCTCCTTGTTGTAGCGACTGCCCCGGCAGCTGGAGCAGGGGGCGTAAACGCTGGGGAGGAAGAGCAACTCCACGGATACAAAACCTTCGCCTTCACAGTTGGAGCAACGACCCCCATCCACATTAAAAGAGAAGCGACCTGCTTTATACTTTCTCTCTTTCGCCAGGGATTGGGAGGCGAATAGTTTTCTGACATGATCAAATAGTCCGGTGTAGGTGGCCAGGTTTGAGCGAGGCGTGCGACCGATCGGTTTTTGGTCCACGCTCACCAACCGGCTGATTCGCTCCAGACCTTTGATGGAAAGGGTCGATAACTTCCGGGCTTCAAGCTCCTCCAGATCATCCACATCTTCAATCCCTTGAAGAGTCTCTTCCTCTGTCTCTTGCTTACCTTGCTTCTTGCGTTTTTGCTCGGCATCTAAATAATCCTCGACGGAGCTGGCGAGCACTTTGGAGACCAGGGTGGATTTGCCGGCGCCCGACACACCGGTGACTGCTGTCAGCAATCCAAGGGGAATTTTTACTTCCAGGTCTTTGATGTTATTGCGATTGATACCACTTAACTCTATCCACTTTGAAGGCGCTTTTTGAGCCTCTTTGCCGGACAGAGAAGCTGGTCGCTCTTTCTTGAATAGGTACCTGCCCGTATGGGACCGGGGCACCTCCGCCAGACCATTGACCGGACCGCTGTAAATGAGTTCACCGCCGCCGACACCAGCCCCTGGTCCGATATCGACGATCCAGTCAGCCTGGCGAACGATATCCATTTCATGTTCCACCACAAACAGACTATTTCCCACGCCCTTCAACCGGGAGAGCATCTCCAAAAGCGCCCTGGTGTCGACCGGATGCAGTCCGGCGGAAGGTTCGTCCAATATATAGACGACCGAAAAGAGTCCCTGACTCAATTGTGTTACCAACCTCAAACGTTGCATCTCTCCCTGGGAAAGAGTGGGCGCGGAACGCTCAAGAGATAGATAATCCAGACCCATGTCCGCGATATTACCTATTTTATCGAGCAGGTCTTTTACTATGGAGGCGGCCACTTCATGCTTTCCCGACTCCTGCTTTTGTCTCTTTTTCAATATGCCATGAAGCTCTTCTTCAAGCACATTGGACAGCTTAGAGAAAGACATCTTACCCAGCTCGGCTATGTCATATCCGGCAAATTTTACAGACAGTGCTTTTTTATTGAGGCGTTTCCCTTCGCAAAGTCCACAGGGAGATGACTCCATGAACTGAGCCACCCTTCTTCTCATGGTGGCACTCTGGGTGGTGGCGAAAGTATGGCGCACATAGCTGGCAGCGCTCATATATGTCCCTTTGTAAGGTCTCTGAATACGATGGGCTTCTCTTACAGGATGCACCGTGACTACGGGCTTTTCCTCGGTAAACAGGATCCATTCTCTGTCTTTCTTTGATAGATTTTTGAAAGGCGAGTCGACGTCATAGCCAAGGGTGTCAAGGATGTCTCGGTAGTTTTTGCCCTGCCAGGCACCAGGCCAGGCTGCTATGGCCTTTTCTCGGATGCTCAGCTCCGGGTCCGGTACTAGAGAGTCCTCTGTTACATCATGTACCACCCCGGTGCCATGGCAGTCTTCACAGGCGCCCTGGGGAGTATTGGAAGAGAATGCATCTGAATCCAGGCGTTCTTTTAATTCGGAAGGGTAATCACCCGCTCTGGAATAGAGCATACGCAGTGAGTTGGATAGATTGGTTATGGTACCAACGGTGGAGCGGGAATTACTGTCCGTTCGTCTCTGCTCCAGAGCCACAGCCGGAGGTAGCCCCTGAATGTCTTGCACCACAGGAGCGGGTAACTGTTGCAGCAGCCTCCTCGCGTAAGGAGCAATAGATTCAAAATAGCGTCGCTGGGACTCGGCGTATATCGTTTCAAACGCCAGTGATGACTTTCCGGATCCGGAGATGCCAGTGAATGCGACAAAGGCATTTCTGGGAATGTCGATGTCGAAATTTTTTAAATTGTTCTGGCTGGCACCTTTGATGGAGACACAGGTACTGACCGCATCGGAATTCTGACCGGTGACTCTGTCTTTATCGAGCGCCGTCTTTGGGATGGTCGACTTCGGCTCATCGTTATCTTTTATTCCCGCTCTTCCGGAGGTGGAGGGCATTCTGGTCTCCATTATAAGGTCATACGTCTGGTGCTTGAGGAGATTTCGACGGAGACGGCAATAGATTTACTTTCTGAATTGCATTCTGATTTGCCATCAAATTTGCCAACAGATCCGCCGACAACTACTTCATAGTCTACGGAATTCAATGGAAAAATCGCATTAACTTCTTCTCCCGGTCGACGGTAAATCTCCCCTTGCTCAGAAAGTCCTGACCGATGGCACAGCCTGCATGGCCGCCTATATGAACAGGAAATGAGCGATAATTGATGGGGCCGAGACTGGCGTCCACATTGACTACTCGCAGAAAAATTCTGCCGCCGACTCCGCTGCCAACCATGGTTGGCGCACCGGGCGGGATTGAGATTCCGGCAGCTTGAGCTGCTTCGGAGGAGATGATTGTCATTGAAGCGCCGGTGTCGATGAGTACATGGGGAATGCTGCGACCGTTGATGTTAAGAGTGACATATTCCCGGTCGTTTTCAACCACGCAGGGGACATCATAAAGAGAATGAATCGGTCTATCCGAATCTCTGGTCTTCACTGTCTTCTTGGTCAGGACCATTCTTCCCGCGTCTCTGTCTATGGCGTACTGGTAGTCCCTGACAAATTCCTGACCCAATAGTGGTGGCTGATTCCATTGGCTTGAAACTGATATCGGGATCACTCTTTCTATGGTGCCTATTTTAACCCTGGCTTTTATTCTCCATATCGGAATAGGGGTGCCGGCCCAGCCACTGGCCATAGAGTCAGGTTTGCCCTTGGGAAGCGGAATACCTACACTGTTCAAATGATTGAGACCGAAGAAACCGCTAGCGCCGGTATCGAACATACAGTCTATGGACTTGTTGTTTATATGGGCTTTCACCAGCATATGCCCGCCGCTACCATGGGTGAACCGTATCTCTGCTCTATCCGGCAAATTTTCATATTCCGATTTGTATTCACTTATGGCCGATTCTTTTCCTTTGACCTCGGCCGCATCTTTCTTGGTGAAGATATATTCTCCGCTCCCATATCCGACCTTTAAGTCTTCTATAAATGCTGAGCCGACCTTCGGATATCCCTCTCTCTCTTCCTCAACTGTGAAAGGGATTCTTCTTGTAATACTACCTATGGTGACCTTATAATCTGTCTTCCATCTTTTGTAAGTCTTATTAGAACGTTTGTCACCTTTGGTGGAATCAGGCTTTCCAGTAGGAGCAGGAATCTTTAGCTTCTCAAGCTCTTTTAGTCCTATTTTTGATTCCCAACCCTGGCCAAAAGTCAGGTAGACACTTTCGCCATTGATTTGCCCGGGCATCACATAGTCGCTCGATCGTCTTAAAAACCTGACTTTGCTGCTCTTTGGAATTGCGGCATACTCACTTGAGTACTCGGCATCGGAGTGCACAATTCTTTTATCCTTGAATCTTCCGATCTCCAAACCTCCGCTAGTTCCTGATCTAGAGGTGGATTCAGGGGCTGCACCGCTGGAGCTGGAGGACGAAGCAAGATTAGACTGGGATCGCCCTAGGCGCTTGAGAGCATCTCTACTATGGGCTGCTTCAGCCGAGTGGGGAAAGTTTTTTTCGATATATTCGAATAAAGAGATGGCCCGGGAGAGCCTATTACATTGCATATTCGCTAGTGCAAGATAATAGGTGGTTCTGGCATCCGGCTTCCTTCCTTTCATAGCCTCTCTAAAGTGAACACAGGCAGCTTTGTAATCTTTACGCCCGTATGCGTCCATTCCTGCCTTGTATGGGCTCTCAGCGTCCTGCGCCAGCGCCGGACAGGGAAAAGCAAGCACTATCGCCAGCGCAACCAGAGTAAGAGAAGGACTGGCAAGTGAGTTTCTGAAAAACTGAAAACCTGGTTTGATGAATTGAGTTGAGTGCATGAATTCATCCGCTCCGCTTTTTCTTTATTCCGTTCATCCCGACGACTGAGACTCTGCTAAATTGTCGGAAAAAGCTATTATAGCTAATGCGTTCCCATGAGGCACTTCCTCAAAGCCAGCGCTGATATACACCTTGCGGACATGATCCCATGTTAGATGACATCCCTATAGTGCCTGTCTCCCTTGTTATTCCGGGACCTTATCTCTATCGAGTCTATTTCGAAGAAGGACGGTCTATCAGGCAGGTTTTTGATTTTGAAGTAGGAGTGGAGGATGGGCTAATTGCCTGGTCACCGCTCTTTTCGGAAGCTTTAGGAGGGGATTTGAAGAAAGCCGAACCGATCTTTGATTGCATCAGCCATCTGGACCATTTGCAAAACCTGAGAAAGGATCCCTTCTCAAGCGACAGCGCCTGGAAAGCCTATCAACAGGTATCGGGAGCCACGGCGAATACTCCCGGACAGAATGATAGATATATCTCCAGGGGTGACTCGTTAAATCCTGAGAAAGAGCCTCCGGAGCACAGGGAAGTTCAGGTGGATTTCCCGGTTGCCGGCCAGAGAAAACCTTTCAAGAAAGTTTCATTCTCTCTTGTGCCTCCAACTGACGATGATCAGCCAGGTGAGAGCGAACGAAAGAGATTTGTCCCCCTGGGTATTGAGCTGACAATGCCCGGTCTTTATAAAGTCGATTATAAATATGGAGGCAGGGTTGATGCGGTCAGCTTCTCCGTATTCAAGACGACCATAGATGTGGAGACGGTGGATCAAGAGCGCTTCTTCTCCATGGACACCGCTCCCTTTGTCGATCATCTCTTCTCCGCTGTGATGGCATTTGATAGAGCCTTCCGGAGGCTGGAGAGCTGAAATCAGCTGTGGTATGCACCTACACAAGCAATTCTCCGAATGGGATTCGTCGACTTTGTTTTTGGCGATTTCGTAACAATGGACCGGAACAGGAAACACTTATAGGAACAGAATCTACAGGGCATTGCGCAATGTAAATCGATTATTTCAGGGGCTTAATCTACCACTGTCTGCGTTTATATCTATAATATTGGTGATCTTAGAAAAGGTAATTGTCTGTAATCGAGAGGGTTTCGAGTGTTAGAGACCTGGTTTCCGGAACAATTCCTGACTTAGTCGATTTAGTTAGTGGCAGTTTTCAGCCAGAGATAAACTACTCGGAATCCCATGAACCATCATCTAGACCAATTACACCTCTTCGTGGCAATCCTTCTGGTGGCATGTTTTGTGGGTATAGCGGTTAAGTGGATCCGCATGCCCTACTCTATCGGTCTTGTTATAGCCGGACTTGTGATTGGAGAATTCGGTCTGCTTCCCGTGGTGAGGATGGACCCGCATATGGTTCTCTTTCTCATGCTGCCTCCTCTACTTTTTACAGCTTCCTACCATATAAATCTCAATAAGTTTCGTTATGTCTGGGGACCGGTGGTGCTTCTGGGCACCATCGGAGTGTTGATCTCCACCATTATCATCGGGACCATGCTTCATTACGGACTTGGTATGAATGCCCTTGTGGGTCTTGTTATTGGTGCGATACTCGCTACAACGGATCCTGTCGCGGTGGTGGCTATTTTCCAAAAGCTCGATGTTGATGAGAAGATTATCTATCTGATGGAAGGGGAGAGCTTGATAAACGACGGTATCGCCGTGGCCCTTTTCTTAGCTCTAGTCACAGCTCTTGTCAGTGGATTCCCGATCTCTCAAGCTATCAGCCAAGCATCCATGAATTTTTTGACCATGGCCGGCGGCGGATTGGCTCTGGGGGTGGCGATTGGCTTTGTCCTTTCAAAAGTGCAGAGGCTTTATGAAGACCACCTTCTCCAGATTATTCTCACTATCATCGTCGCCTACGGCTCTTTTATTCTAGCTGAGAATATGCATGTTTCCGCAATCATATCCGTGGTTACGGCAAGTACAGTTTTTGGACATATGGCGAGAAGAGAGTATGTGTCTCCGACAACGCTCTACTCAACCCAAATATTCTGGGATTCAATCTCGTTCATCGTCAACTCCTGCATCTTTATACTCGTGGGGATGGAGCTGAGCAACCCTAATTTCTATGAGTTCAGATACTACATTTTAGCCACTCTTCTGATCAGTATAGTGGCACGGGTAATACTTGCTTATGGTATTGCTCCTATCGCCAGCTCTAGGTTTTTCCAAATCACATTGCCGATCAGACATCTCCTCTTCTTTGGTGCCTTGCGGGGCGCGCTCTCCATGGCTATGGCTCTCAGTATCCCCCTGGAAGTCGAGCAGCGGGAGATGATTATCACCGTCACCTACTCAGTTGTCTTGATCTCTCTGGTAGCTCAAGGGTTGAGTCTGGAGAAACTTTCTCAAATATTTAAGCTGATTCCTGAATCAGAGGATGTGACTACCCTGGCAAATAGGCTCCGTTTGAAGCTAGCGGCTGAAGAGCAAGTGAACGAGTATCTAAGAGAACTATACAAAGATTCAGCTATCAGCCTCACGGTCTATGATCAACTGAAATCCCGGGTTAAAGCAAGGCAATTGCGTTATTACGAGAATCTCCATGAAATGACCCCGGTAAACAATAGAGCTGTAAGAAAAGAGCTGCATGAATATATAGTCCACGTGGATGATAAGAGGCAGGCTTTGTTGGAAGCCATTGAGGAAGGGGAAGTCGCCCTTTCCGCCGATGCCGATCACCTTGAATCGAATAAGATCGAAGCAAGCGAAAACACCGAAAGCACAGAAAGCACCGAAAGCACAGAGAGCGACGATCCGATTCTCAAAAGCTAGTTAAATTGTTAGCCTTATCAGCAAATACCCCGATCACCTTTTAGGCCGGTTGAAGTATCTCTTCCAGGTCTTTCTTAGGATCTATGGCCGGTTGAATGTTGTAGTTATCCACCAGAATCTTTAGAACATTAGGTGAGAGAAAGGCTGGCAGAGTCGGTCCAAGCCTGATGTCTTTCAATCCGAGATAGAGAAGAGTGAGTAGGACCGCAACAGCTTTTTGTTCAAACCAGGAGATTATCAAAGAAAGCGGTAGATCATTTACCTCTACCTCGAAAGCATCAGCCAGGGCTGTGGCTATCTTTATGGCCGAATAAGAGTCATTGCATTGACCCAGATCCAGGAGCCTGGGTATGCCATCAATATCTCCGAATTCCAGCTGATTGACCCGGAATTTGCCGCAGCCCAAGGTGAGAATAACCGTATCATCCGGGGACTTATCGGCAAAATCAGTATAGTAGTTGCGAGCAAATTCGGCACCATCACAGCCACCAATTAGAAAGAAGTGCTTTATCTTTCCGGCTTTCACCAGACCCACAACTTTTTCAGCGGCACCGAGGACAGCATTGTGGGCAAAGCCGATTGTGCTGGTCTTCTTCGGCGCGGTCTCATCAAAGCCAGGCTCTTTTAGGGCGGCATCAATTAGAGGAGTGAAGTCATATCCAACCAGCTTCGTGCAGCCTTCATGACCGACCACATCCATTGTGAACAGTCTGTTTTTGTAACTGTCTTCCGGCGGCTTCAAGCAGTTGGTGGTCAGCAGAATGCTTCCTGGGAAGCGGGCAAACTCTGTTTGCTGATTTTGCCAGGCTGTTCCATAGTTCCCGACAAGATGAGGAAACTTTTTGAATTCCGGATAAGCGTTAGCCGGAAGCAACTCGCCATGGGTGTATACATTGATACCTTTGTCCGCTGTCTGCTTCAAAAGTTCATAAGTGGCTTTTAGATCATGACCGGATACCAGAATTGCTTTCCCTTTTGTTGGAGTGAGAGCGACTTCGGTGGGCTCCGGATGTCCAAAACTTTCTGTGTGGGCTCGGTCCAGCATTTCCATTACTTTGAGGTTGATCTCCCCAGCCCTGAGGCAATATTCCAGGAGCTTGTCCACGGTCTGGTCTTCCCTGGTCATGTAGTCAAAAGCTTCATGAACAAAGGCATAGACAGCTTCTTCTTCATAGCCGAGCAGGAGCGCATGGTGAGCATAGGCAGCCAGTCCTTTGACTCCATAAGTGAGAAGCTCCTGCAGGGATGCTATATCCGGGTCCATCTCTTTATGGCGCGCCTCCACGCCAACGGTTTCGGCAAAGGCGAGCAGCTCTTCTTCTGTCTCAAAAGGAGAGAATCCGGCAGGTGTCTCTCTTGATGCCGACTCAAATTCTGGCACCTGACCTTTACTTTGGCATAAAGAATGATAGTACTCTCTTAGCTTTTCCAGGGTGGAACTCATCTTCCCGTTTATATAGGAAACATGTTCACCTTCATCGAAATTGACATTGGTGAGGGTCATGAACAGGGCTTCCAGGGAGGTTCGATCCGCCTCAGGCAGGCTGCCGCCCAATTCGCGAGAGCGGTGAGCATACTGGGCTATACCTTTGCAGATATGCACCATCACATCCTGGAGTTTGGTAGTGTTAGGATCTTTGCCGCAAACACCAAGGGTAGTGCAACCTGTTCCCTGGGAGGTCTGTTCACACTGATAACAGTACATATGGTGCATATTCTATCCCCTTCCGGTTTGCGAAGAGATAATCGTGTCAAACAACCGAGTTTGTCCGAAGTTATTCGGCTTTCGAGGCGACTCTCTTTTTGTCTTTGGTCTTGGGTTTGGTCTTGGTTTTGGTAGATGCCTGGTTCTTTGTGGACGAATTGTTGATCGAGGCCAGATAGGTGGCAAGTTTATCCATGTCTTCCTGGTCTCCGACAAAAGGAGGCATCAAACCGCTGTAGGGATTCTTCTTGGGGTCAGTCTCTTTCATCAGTTCGAGGAAGCTCACTATCGCTTCTTTATCTCTTTCTCCAAGTAGCTTCTTCATGCTTCTGTAGCCGCTTTCAGTATGGCAACTCATGCACTGATATTTAAAAACAGTTTTGCCCTGGGCGACCGGATCCGCGCTTGCTGTATGCCAGCGGGTGGCATTGAAGAAATTCTTTTTCTGAAGCTCCGGTACTTCTGTTTTTCTGATGCCATTGGAGTACATGTAGTTGTAGATTACATAGGGTTTGCGGAGCATCTCCCGCATCCACTCGGCGCTTCCGGTTACCATCAGACCACAGACCATGAACATGAGCGCGATTCTGAATGTGAATCCACGGGGGTTCAGATAAGGTCCGACATAGGCAAAGATAAGCACTGTTCCGGATAGAATCAGGCAGAGATATAGGGCTCTGGCCAGGATAGAGAAGTTTCCGATACCGGAACTTTGAATGCCTTCAAAAATGGTGGATACGCTAGCCTGGGGAATATTGCTCAGATACCAGAATCCGATGATCGGACCGAGGAAGAACACAGGCATCAACCAGCGGGCGCAAAACCGCACCATGTAGGTTCTGAGATGTTCGTCTTTAATTCGTGTGGCGGTTACCAGCCCGTACATTCCCGCAATGGCAAACATAATCAGAAGACGAATAAATAGAGAAGGCCAATAGGTTTCGTTGAAGAAGCCATGGAGCCAGTTTTTGGATTCCAGCCAACCTCCGGGAGTGAGCTGGAAAGTGATGATACCGTTAATAATAACGAGGGTGAAAACTGAAAACGCGAAATAGAGCTTGGCCAGCCGCAGATGCTTCTCTTTACTCAAAGTGTTCCAGGTGTAGTAGTAGGCAAAGGCAGTGGCTAATTCCGCCACGAAAAATAGATACTCTTCGGCCCAACCCAGAGTGAAGATTTGGATTAAAGCAGCCGTCCCATCCGGATTGACCAGGGATATTGAGAACCAAATACCGACACCGGTTACTGCTCCGAATACGGTTGTTACAAGAACGAAAAACTTAGAGTGCGATCTCAGATATTCGTACAGCCTCTCATCATTCTTCTTGTAAGCCAGATGCTCTACAACCGCCAGCCATGCGCCGCCGCCCACGGCAAAGTGAGAGACATAAATATGAACGATGGCGATGATTCCGATAACCCAACTGCCACCAAGATTTGGTACTTCCCATAGAGGATAATTCATAACCGACTACATAGCCCCCCATACCGTGAATACCGCCGCCCCCAGCAGAACAACCAGACCGAACACAGTGGCGAATTTGGAGGTGCCTTCCGATTCTCCCCGGTCCCAGAAGGGGACAAGAAGGAACGCCAAGCCCACCAGTGCCATGGCAAAGATACCGAATAACTCGCCTTCTATAGGACCTACTTCCGGTGGTATCAGTTTCAACACCTGGAAGGGAGCGAGGAAATACCATTCTGGCTTGATGCCCATGGGCGCTGGAGCGAATGGGTCAGCTTCGGCCCCCAATCCCCAGGGCGATAAAGTGACGAGGACCGCCAGTCCGTTGAAAGCGAGCACCCATACCAGAAGATCCTTCATCAAGAAATTCGGGAAGAATTTTTCTTTCTTGAGGTTGCCGTTGGCTTTTTCAAGGATTTTCTTCGGAGTCGACATGCCATGAAGCTGAACAAGAAGTACGTGTACTCCCACCAGCATTAGAACTAATAGAGGTAAGACCGCCACATGGATGACAAAAAATCGAGAGAGAGTCTCCTGTCCAATTTCACTGCCGCCTCTGAGCATATAAGCCAGGGGCTCCCCGATGAGAGGCATTTTGCCGGCGATATCCAGTCCTATCTTTGTGGCAAAGAAAGAGACTTCATCCCAGGGAAGAAGATATCCGGTAAAGCCGAAAGCCAGGGATAGGACAAGAAGAATCATACCGGTGAACCATGTTATCTCCCGTGGTTTCCGATAGGCTTTCATGAAATACGCGCTAAACATATGCAAGATTACGAAACCGATCATGAGATTGGCTCCCCAGCTATGGAGCGATCGGATGAACCATCCGAATTCCACTTTGGAATTTAGCTTCAAAATACTGGCATGGGCCGAATCGAGAGATGGTACATAGTAGACCATGAGTAAAATACCGGTGAGCACCTGGATAGCGATGTACATGAGGGTGATACCACCCATGTAATACCAGATAGAATGCTTATGGAGCGGTACTTCCTTCTTCTCGGCCACGGCTTTCAAATCCGTGAGGTGAAGCCGCTGGTTGAACCACTCGAATATGGGGTTTGGTTGCTTCATGTCTTGCATCTTGCTTCCCCCTAAGCTCTAGAAACGACAATGTTGCCGTCGACTTTCGCCACCTTTAGCGGTGCCAGGGGCTTGGGCGGCGGACCCTGGACGTTCTTGCCGGAGGAAGGATCATATGCTCCACCGTGGCAGGCGCACCAGATAAGGTCTTTGTCGGTGTTGAATTGAACGGTACATCCTAAGTGTGTACAGATAGCTATAAATGCATGCAACTCACCGTCTTCGGTGTGGGTGATCAGGGCTGGCTTATGACCGAATTTGAAATTCTTTCCGGTGCCGGGCGGCAACTCATCAACCTTGCATACCGTGACGCTTTCAACTACTGTCTCCTCTTCTTGCTCTCCAGGCGTTAAATACCTGCAAACCGGATACAGTGCCATCAAGCCCCAGGCGCCCGCGAATCCGTAGAAACAAGTTTGCATAAATGCCCCGCGACTGAGAGGCTGTAACTCCAGCTTTTTGCCATTCTCGGAAGCGGCACTGTCGGAATTTTTTCCTTCACCGTTCTCAGCGGCGCTATTATTCTTCTTGTCTTCGGATACCATTCGCTCTGTCCCCTTCTAAGAGCCGCTAGCGGCAGCGGCTTTTTCTTTTGGTGGTGGATTATTTGCGCCCCAAACCAGTTTGGAGAGCCATATCAAATAGATGATTAACGCTACTGCCGAAATTATAAATACGATAAGAAGATCCCATTGGGTGCTTACAGGTAGTTTCTCCGGTGATATGAACGGCTCTAAATGGAAAGTTCTTAACTGGTGTCTCATTACCACCATGGCCAAGACTGTTGCCAGGGCCGATACCAGACCGGCTACGAAGGCTCTGGACGACTTGTTTGAAAATGCCAGACCCGCTGTAATGATGGAAACCAGCATGAAGACCATGGAAACACCGAAGGTAATGGTGGCAAATTGATCCTGTCCCATATACTTCATCATCATCTCTCTGGGCAGGGTCATCAGGAACCATCCGCCGACAAAGATCTGGATCATGGTTACCACCAGATAGATACCAGAACCTGTCTTGACCAAATAGCCAGCGAACTCTTCATCTCTTTTATTGATACCTAGACCGAAACAACCGATGGCAAGTCCGGTCACCGCAAATCCCGCTAATACAAAGTGAAGAAAACGAGCGAATGTGTTCACATCCATACCAGGCAAGTTCATGCCATTTTGATTTGCTTGATATAGAGCCACCCAACGCTCCGGGTGCAACATAAGAGTCATATTGGTGACGAACAGGTATGCGACTCCGAGAAAAATCAAAGACATAATCAAAAGGAATAAAGGTGCCAGTCCAGTGCTCTTGCCGCTGTCATCTTTTTTGAGGTAGTTGTAGATGGTCCAGTAGGACATGTAGTAGGCGGTAATGATCAGCATGATTATGCTGAGCCAGGGCACTGCTATGAGCACCGATGAGGTATAAAACATCGGTCCATACAGGAGTTGCAGGAAAAGAAGCGGCACGATTCCCTGGGTTATAGCAAAAGAGATAAAGAGCGGAAGCGACTTGGCAAGGGCTTTGCCCATGCGATAGAGCTCACCATCTTTCTTATCCTTGCCCAGGAAAAGAAAAGTGGATGATAAGAAGCCTCCACCGAGCACCACATTCATGGGTACTGCATGGAGAAAGAATCCAAGCACTAGAAGTAGTTGAAGTAGCCATACCGGAGCAGGTAGAGGAATTGGTTGGTAATCAGGGATTAATGCAAGACCTTCCATATATTTTGACTCCGGATTTCCACTAATTGAAGGGTCGAAGTATTCAGCAATCAGTTGAATTGCCAAAATTATCTCGCTAGATTGAAAACCGGGCATCAACCTTGCGGCTATCTTGATTATTCGATACGAATTTAAGTTCTGTGAAACGCCCGGGAATAGACACTACATAGAGACCCGCAGGGGCTATCTATATTTGTCAGTACGCTTTTAGAATCGGCAATATTATAGAGAAAGCTGCCGGATGCAATTAATATTTCGCCACAGTTAAAGACGAATCACTTTGAAATCATCCTTTTGACGGATAGGAAGCATGCAAATATGACCACAGTTGCATCAGTGGCAACTAATTTCAGAAGCTCTCAGCTTTCTTTTTACCAACCCTGATTCAAATTTGCGACTTACTTAAGTCCGACATAGCCGATGTTGTGCTCCAGAACAGTGGCAGCCGAATCATCCACCCGAACCTGTCTGCGGAATCTGATGTCACAGACCACTCCGTTTTTCTGATAAGTGAGACGCATGCCGCTTCCCACGGGGAAAGTCTTATATGATGCGGGATCTCTCATGATCTCCATGGATGAGCCATTCCAGAAGAAGGCGAAATCTTCCTGGGGAAGTATTAATGGCAGCGCTCCAAGACCGGTGCCTATCCCGGTTCTGTTGTGAAGTCCTGAGCCGCTTCTTCTACCCCGGCGTCGAGCTCCCTGACCGGAAGCATAGACGGATTCAAAAGCCATTTTCCCTTCGCCCGCTACCGGATCTACTTGGTTGTAAGTGACCAGTGGATCATCTTCCAGGGGCTCACCAGCGTGTTTGCCACCAGTTGATTTGCCTGGCTTTCTGGCAAAATCTCTGATGTAGAGATCGTACATAGTGGTGAGGGTGATCTTGCCGTTCGGGTCATTGACCGGAGGTCCAAGGTTAATCGGTTCGATTACCTCCTCGGAAGAAGCACCATATGTGAGTACTTCGAAGGACTCTATCAAAGACTGTTCATCCGAAATTACATAATAAGGAGAAGGTTTGATGACCTTGCTCTGGTGAGTGACGTTACCGTTTGGATCGAATCGGAAAATTTGGGTGACGCCGTTAGGAATAGTGTGAGTCCCAGTGCCACCGGGTGGCCAGGAAACTCTCATGGGAGTCGGTTGGGCGAAGGCTGTGGAGTGCATGTTGACTACGGCGCTTACCCGGGCTTTAGTTCCAGCGCGCTTGAACCAGTCGTAGACAGCTATCTTGCAGGAGTTGGCGCCTTTTCTCAGCAAGTCTCTGGGGAAGGGCCACTCTCCGTTGTTCTCCGCGATAGTGGTGCCTGAATCTACCGGATAATCTCCACCGTTTGACTTGTAGATATCGGAGGCATCGTCTGAATCTGCCAGACAGGGACCGTAAAGGTCATTGATGCTATTCATGGTGCAGGTGCCATCGGGAATGCCATCGGGAAATGAGACAAGAAGTGCTCCCGGGGCCGGTCTTGGATCATAGACGCTGGCGGGTTGAGCGCAAGCGATTGTCTTTAATTTTTGATTGGAGCCGTTGTTGTTGACGTTGTGAACGGCTTCTGCTCTGACAATTGTGGCGTGCTGGTAAGGCAAACCGCTAGCCGTGGCTACCCACTTTTTGTTGTCCACCAGTTTCACCGAATCACCGATTCCGGCAAACACCCAGTCTTGTCCGTCAAAATTGATAGGGACATATGATCTGTAGTGGTTTGCGATGGTAGAAGTGGAAGGAAAGCTGCCTGACCAGCCGGCCGGTGTTGGAATGTTGGTGGCAAGACCGCCTTGAACTGCTCCTAGTGATAGCTGCAGCGAGCCGGCTTCATAGGAAGAAGCACCGGCCATGCGGACCTGGGCTCTTCTGTATGCAGCTTCCGCTGCCGCATAGGGGGAGACGGTGTTGCCGTCTCTATCGAGTCCTGTACCACCGGAGGATATTGAATTTTGGAGCGCTGTCATCAGATCATCTGCTGCCTGTCTGACCTTGGTCACGTCATCCATGGCAAGAATCTTCATTTCCGGATCGTTTAACTCGTCCGCGATTATATAGTCGAGAAGGGTGGTGCCGATCAGGGTGTTGATGCTATGCACAGAGGTGTAGAAATTGTCCGCAGCCGATGTGTCCGAACCGATAGGCGCGGCGTCTGACAGACCCACCATGCCGAAATCATCGTTTTGTATGACAATACGGCTCATCTCTCTGGCCGCTGTGAGGGCAGCCGATTCAATCGCTGTTTTACGCTCGGTCTGGGTACCCATCAGCCGAACATAACCGACCATAAAAACAAGAATAGCTACCACTATTCCTACAGTGACGGCGGTAACAAGGACAAGCATATTACCGTGGGCTTGCCGTTTTGAATTGCGATCAGGAAACTTTCTTATATAAGGAACACAAGAATTTTTGTTTTTATTTGCCATGGCTAAATTCTAGTAAGGGGCTTGAGCGAGGAGTAATATTAAACAGAACTCATATTTTCATCCTAGATGAGATGTCATATACCGTCAACAGATTGCAGTCCGGTTTAATCTTATAAAGTTGGATCGTTTCTATCTCTGTTTGATTCTTACCCGTTTTCTGCCGGTCTTATTTAATTACTTTGATCTCGCTGTCTCCAGGAGCCGCAGCTCTGCTATTGCTCTGGAGATTAGTCTTTTCGGTGAGCTTTTTGACGTCTTCGGCAGTGTATAGATAAGGATAGACTTCACGCTCAGATGAGATTCGCTGGTTGGGTAGCTTCTCCGGAGCCACTAGCCTCTTACTTACCGGTGCGACATAGGTTGAACGCTGGGAACGATTTCTAATCGATGCGGCTCTGTTTGATGTTCCGGATTTGGCGGACCCGCCCGGGCTCTGCCCCGGACTATCCTTGATTTGTGCCGAGCCTGCGTTCGTCTGAATTGGCTCTTCCACAGCTCCCAGCTCCCCTTCTTGGTTTGGATTCTCTTTTTTAAATACCTGTTTACTCAGGCTGAGAGACAGGTTGTGAAAGTTTTTCTTCAGGGTGGAGAAGTTTACTATCACGTAGCCGGAGAAACCTACGACGAAAAGAATCTGGAGAACCAGGGACAAAACTGTTTTAACTGGAGACCGCCTCGAACCACCGCCTGCGATGGTGGTAAATTTCATCATCAGGGTGCCTTCCTGATCGTACTGAGTCTGTCTCAACCTGACCTGGTCCTGAATTATCGCTTTTAGATTGGACTCTCTTTCGGCTTTATCAATCTCTCTGGTGGGTCTGTTTCTCGACCAACTATTCACTTGTTGATTTAGATCGGCTACGCTCTGGAGCCGGTTTTCCGGATTCGAATGCAGGCACTTTTGCAAAATCGAATTCAAAACTTCCACATTTCTAAGGTTCTGCCGATAAGCGTTAATCGAAGCTGATTCAGCTTCATTATCAAGCTTTGCGGTCATGATCGTGGAGAAGGAGCCTCCCGTCACCGGCTCTATGCCGGTGAGCATCTTGAATCCTAAGATACCAAGTTGATATACATCGGATACCGGTCCGGGAGTTTCATTCTTGAATTGCTCCGGACTCATATAGAGCGCATGATCAGCAGAAGGAGCCTCGCCTGTGACTTTGAGATGCTCATTGCGTACTTCGTGCATGCCAAAGTCCAAGACTTTTACTACTATCGCTCCGTCTTCTTCCTGGAGCAAAATATTACTCGGTCTGAGATTGCCGTGCACCACCCCTTTTGAATGAGCATATTGAACAGCATCCAAAATCTGACTGAAGATCATCGTAAACTCTGTCACCGTATCGATTCGGCCCACCGACTTCAACAGGTCATTAAGGGTAATCCCTTTTAGATAATCCATTATAAAAAATGGACGACCAAGCGACGTGTCAAGGCTTCCTACCGAGCGGACGATGTTTTTATGCAATAGCCCGGCA
>MDTD01179506.1_pt1 | contig 17991 bp, 28 predicted proteins | sample 811221 | NCBI WGS metagenome assembly MDTD01 (sample SAMN05326646, study PRJNA326480) | marine metagenome | isolation source: seawater | place: Pacific Ocean: South West | collected 2011 | reverse complement strand
AGGATTTCTTACTCCTATCTGATATATTTCTGGCAACCAATTTTTTTTATTTATGAATCTTGGATTGTTAATTGGTATATCACCATTTAAATGTATCTTAATTATACTGCCTGGATGCTTCGTATAATCTTGCGCTATCATTCCTTTCCCCCTTTCACCAATAGAGGAAAATAAATATTCATTCCTAATTTGCATGCGTGAACCAAAATGATAGCCAGATTTGATAGGAGGCTCCGCCCTAAAAATATTTCTAAAAGTAATGCTATAATTTTTAATAGTTCCTCTTGCAATTGATGTACTTGTTTTACCATTACCTCTATTCTCTGAGTAAGATATAAAAACAATATTTTTATTAAAAAGAATATCTAGCAAACCTCCTTGACCATCAACAAGATAATTTAAATTATGATTAATTTTAGTTTTTTTCTTACTTTCTATATTATAAAGGATTATATCTCCTTTTCGTTCTGTTATTAGTAAGTTGTTTTTATTAATAAAACTCATACCCCAAGGGCTTTCAAAAGATGCTATTTTTATTATTTTATATTCAAAAGAAAAAACATTAGTAGCAAAGATAATATAAAAAGAACTAATTATTATTAATTGTTTGCTATTCATTTAAACTTCTTATTTTATTTTAAATGTACTATAGTAAGCTATCTTAAACAAAATGAAAATAAATGGCATTGCGCATATAGCTCTTTCAGTAAGTGATATTGAAAACTCTAAGATCTTTTATAAGGATTTATTGAGTTTCTTGGGACTCAATCTGGTACACGAAAGTAAGAAAAGTTGTTATCATGTTGGTGGTAGAACAGGTATATTGATTCAACAGATTACTAAAGATGAAAATTGTGGTTCATTTTCACAAAATAATGTAGGATTACATCATTTATGCTTTAGACTTTTAAGCAAGAATAATGTTGATGAGCTGGTTATAAAATTAAAAAAAATGAATGCTAACATTATAAGAGGGCCTCTAAATGGTCCATGGGTACCAGGCTATTACTATGTGCTTTTTGAAGATCCTGATGGAATAAGATTAGAAGCTAATTTTGTACCTCATAAAGGGATTTTTGAGAAGAATGTTAAATTTAACTCTGCAGGAGATTACTAATATGTTTAAAAAAATTCATTGGTTATTTAAATATTATTTTTTTGCATTTATATTCGTCTTTGGTACAGCATATTATTTAATGTCTTTAGAACCTAAGGTTAATTGGAGTTTTTATTCTAATGATGTGCAGAAAGTAGTTTTAGATGCAGTAACAGAAAAAAAGTGTGAAGCATTAAAAATGTCTTATAATACTGAACTAACGTCTAATTTTAAACAAGATATATTTGGATTTAATGTAAGAAAGGATGGTCGATCAGTTAAAGGATTAAACCTATTGTCTTATATAAAATATCATTTGAAGAAAAATAACTGTTATTAATATTATTCTCCCATATTTATTAAAGATCCTCTTTTTCTTGCAGAATAGTAAGATAAGTAAAACAATGAACTACTAAGTAAAAAGTATACAAATGTTATTGTTGTAATTAGGCTAATTCCTTTTAAACTTACCTTTTGATTAATTAAAATATTTCTCATTTCTTCAAATATATGAACTAGGGGAAGTATTTTCGCAATGATTTGAAGCCAAAATGGTAATATATCTATAGGGTAATAAACACAACCTAAGGGAGCTAGTAAAAATAGCGTTGCCCATGCAATATTTTCAAAAGAGGGTCCAAATCTCATTAAACCTGATGACACAATTAAACCTAAAGTCACTCCGAATAAATATAGGTTTAAAATAAGAAAAATTATTGGAAAACCTATTTCAAAAATTGAAACTCCAAAAAAAGGAATAGCTAGTAATGTTATTGGAATTACACCAATTAAAGTTCTTAAAATTGCTGCTATAGTCAAAGAGGCAATTATTTCAATTATCTTAATAGGGGATATGAATAAGTTAGTAAAATTCCTACTCCAAATTTCTTCTAAAAACATAATATTAAATCCTATACTAGTTCTAAAAAGAAAATCATATAATATAGCGGCGGTTAATATTACTCCTAATGTATTACTATAAAAAGTAGAATGCAGTGAAAAGAATTTTGCGATAAATCCCCATAAGACTAGCTGTATAGATGGCCAATAGATTAAATCTATTGTTCTAGGTAGCGAACTTAATATTAAGTAAGCATGCCTTAAAATCAATCCATATATTCTATTAAAATTCATTTTTAGCTACAGCATCCAGGAAGGTTTCTTCAAGGTTTTTTTTTCGATGTTTTTTAATCAGTTCTTTTGTTTTTCCATAATCTATAATTTTACCCTTATCCATGATAATAACTTTATCACAAAGTCTTTCAACTTCTCTCATATTATGAGATGCCAAAAGAATTGAAAGTTCATTATTGTTTTTATAATTTTCTATAAATTTTCTTACATATTCTCCAATATATGGATCTAAACTTGCAGTAGGTTCGTCTAATAATAATAGTCTTGGTTTATTAATTAAAGATTTTGCCAGAGAAACTCTTGTCTTTTGTCCTGAGGATAATTCTCCAAAAACTTTTTTTTGTAAATCACCAATTTGCAAGTATTCAGAAATTTCTTCTATTCTTTCACTAATATTTTTTACATTATATAATCTTGCATATATTATAAGGTTCTGACTTACAGTAAGTTTTTTAGGTAAATCAACGTAAGGAGAAGCAAAATTCATTGCGTTGAGAATATTATTTTGCCTTGAATTATTAATTTTTATATTGTCCAGAAATATATTCCCATTAGAAGGTTCTATTAATCCTAATATCATACCTATTGTTGTAGTCTTACCACAGCCATTTGGACCTAGAATTCCTAATATTTGGTTATATTTAAGATTAAAAGAAACATTAGATACAACTTCATTTTCTTTAAATGACTTACTTACTTTTTCTAACCTTAATATTATTTTCATTTTATGATAAGTTTACAGTTATATTAATTAATAAATATAAAATAATGATTTATTTTAATCATGGAAGTGTAAATTTTTTAAAATGCGCCTTTTAATACAATTAATATTATTATCATTCCTTCTAGGAGCTTGTGAAAAAATAGTTACTATGGAAGAACTTGAAGAAAGAAATAGTATATATTTTAAAAAAAATAGTAATATACCGTTTACTGGAAAGATAGATGGCATCTCATTCGGAGTATATACTAAGGGACAAATGAAAACCGGAAAAGCAGAAGGAGAGTGGTATTTTTATCATAGTAATGGAAATTTAGATAGGGTAGGTAACTTCCAAAATGGATTGCAGGACGGAAAATGGTATTTTTACGATACAGATGCTAATCACTTAAAAACAGAAGTTTATAAAGAAGGTGTGCTAATAAAAACACTTAGTGAAGAAGAAAAATAATATATGATAGTTATTACTTCCAATTAGAACTTTCTATCGCAATTGACTCCAAGTAAGAGGCCAACTCGTTAAGTTGAGATGAGCTTAATTCGGACATACCACCCCAAGCTGGCATTCTGCCGTATCCATTAGTTAAAGTATCAATAAAACCAAGATAGCCTCTATTAAACTTTCTCAAGCTTGGAGACATGAAAAACCCATTATCCTTGCCATTTGCTGATGTACCATGACAGTTTGAACATCTTTGTTTATATAAATTTTTTCCTGCGTTAATTGAGTCTGTATTTCCTGCAAGAGGGTTTATTGAATGAGAAGTCAATGTAATCATGCAAACAAATAATATTATCAATTTTTCCATAATTAATTACTAACTAAAATAACAATATATGGCAACAGAATGTTAACTTTAAAATTTTTTTATTATACTTATTATAATAATACAAATTAATAAATTTCGAAAAATCTTAATATGTCTATGTATATTAATTTTTTTTGCTTTTATTTGATTTCAAAAACATATTAGATTATTAAACAATTATGAGAGACATTAAAAAAAGAAAAATCTTGAAACTATTACCTTTGTCAATTCTAGGTTCTTTATATGCATGTAATAGAGATACTAATGTTAAAAATTCAAATACAAAGGACCTTACTGAAGAAAAAATTCATCTTAAGATGGTTACTTCATTTCCAAAAAATCTTCCAGGTTCAGATATCCCAGCACAAAGGCTAGCAAATAAAATTCAAACTATGTCTCAAGGACAGATTAGAATTAAACATTATGCTGCAGGAGAACTAGTGCCTGCTTTAGAGGTTTTTGATGCAGTCAGCTCAGGTACAATTGAGTGTGGAGTTTCAGCACCTTTTTATTGGGGTAGTAAACATAAAGCTATTCCATTCTTTTGTTCTGTTCCAGGTGGCATGACAGCTCGAGAAATATTTTCATGGTTAATACATTTTGATGGCCAAGAATTATGGGATAATCTTTACAGTTCTTTTAATCTAAAAGGATTACCAATGGGAGAAACAGGAACTACTATGGGTGGTTGGTATAATAAAGAAATAAATAAAATAACTGATTTCAGTGGTATTAAAATGAGAATACCAGGTTTGGGTGCTGAAGTAGCTTCTAGATTAGGTGTAACGGCTCTAAATGTTCCAGGTAATGAAGTAATCAATTCATTAAAGTTAGGTATCATAGATGCAGCAGAATGGGCTGGGCCATGGCCTGATAGAGCAATGGGTTTTCATAAAGTTGCAAAATATTATTATGGACCGGGCATTCATGAGCCTTCTACATTAAATGAATTTATTATTAATAAAAATATCTGGGAGTCTTTGCCTTTAAATTTACAGGAGATAATTAAAAATGCGTGTTATTCTAATTATATAGAAGGATTATCAGAATCTTTTTCTAATAATGCAAGAACGTTAAAATTGCTCAAAAATGAAAGCAACATAAAGATTAGAAATTTTTCTAATAAAATAGTAAAAGAAATGTTAAAAGTATCTTACGATGTGGTTAAAGAAAATACAAAAATAAACAGTGACTATAGAACTATTTTTAATAGTTGGAGAAGCACTATTCAATTATTCAATGATTATCACAATTACTCTGAAAAAAAATATCTCGATTATAGAATAGGTGCTTTTAAAGGTTAGATTAAAAAGCTCAAAATCTAAGCAATGCTAAATAAAAAACCTACCTAATGAAATAAAGAGTTATATAATTAAAACTGAAAAAGATTATAAAGCTATAAAAAATGATAAATAAATATAATAAAACAGTCAATTAGAAGTATTTCCTAAAACATCATTAAGGTATTTATCTTTATAAGTATTGTTATGATTAAAGCTTTAATATTTAATATTTTAGAATAATGCTTATATCACCATATGTATTTAATGATTTACCTGGTATTGAGCCTTGAAATTCTCTATTATGATTTTTAATTAAGTTCATTACCTCTTCTTGTTTATTCTTATTATCAAATTCCCACACTGCATTAAAATTAAAAGGTTTTTTATTATCAGTAAACAATTTAAGTGCACAGCCTGGAATATTTTTTATTAATTTTTTCCATTTTGACACAAAAAATAGTTCAAAATTATTTTTTTCTTTTTCAGACTTAAAAGTTCTTGTAATTATTTGAATAATCATTCTTTAAAAGAAAATTAAGTTAATAACTTTAGTAGAATAAGTTTATCATAAAACGTATGATGCTACAAAAGCAAAGAAAAAACCTATGAAGAAGATGAGTAGTGCAAATAAATAAATAAATATACTTATTTTTCTCAAACGAGAGCAAGCCTTTGCTTTATATGGATCTGTGGGGCAGGGAGCATTTCTACTATTCCATATTAAAAAGCCACTAATTAAAATTAGAAAACCAGAGGTAAGAAACAATATAGCCTTATATTTTGATATCAAAATTAGAAAAGGTAAACTGGATACAAGACCAGCCAAAACTGCGCCTGCTCCTAAAGCTACAAACATGGCTGGCAAAGCACAACAGATTAGGGTGCCAAAACTTGTAAAAAGACTAATAGTAGGTATTATTAAATCTTTACGAGAGATAGGTTTCATTTTTATATTTTTCTTTCTATATTTTCTACTCCATAACCAGCATCCTCAAAAAGTTTTAAAATAACTTCATTATTAAGTGTTCCATATTTTGTAAGAAAAATTACAACTTGCTGATTGTTTAAATCTATCCTAATTCCTTGAACTTCTTTTCTTTTCATGAAAACTTTTTCAATAGATTGTGCGCAAAAATCACAGACCATGCCTACAGTAGCAACATTTATTGTTTTATCGGAATATTCACCACTAGATAGTATGTCCGTAGTTTCTTTAACTTCGTGTTTATTTTTTTCACTTTCATGGCTAAAACCCATATTAATAGTAAACAAGATAACAATAAACATAAATAGAATTTTCATAATTACTCCTAAAATCGTTTTATATAATTAAATAAAAAGTTTTTGTTTTCATCAATGCCAGTCTCAAACAAGTTGGTAGATTTGAACAATCGCAAAATAGCTGATGATGTAAAATCTTTATTATCAGAGTTCATATGACTTAATTCGTACATTAACCATGTATGGATCTTTCCATAATTTGCTTTATAAGGTGCAAATCCTAGTCTAGCTTTAGTTACAAACAAATCTGCAATTTTTTCTGACTTTTTGTACTCTGAAGAATAAGATATAAATTTGCTTCTTGTTTCCCAATCTGCAGAGATATTTACAGTCGTAACATATTCTTTTTTTGCCTCATTTTCTTTTAAATCCGAATACAAAACACCAAGTCCTGATTTGAAATATAGGTTAGCTTGAGAGTTTCTTGTATTAATTCTTTTTAGTAAATAATTTAAATTTAAGGCATTAATCCAAAACTCATCTTTATTCCAATATTCGACATTATAGCCTAAAGAATAACTAGAAGAGGGTGAATAATGTAGAAGTAATGAACTTCTAAAATAATCATTGTAGGACATTAAAGTCAATCCTCCAACATACGATACTGGTCTTGCTATTAAACTACTAAGCATAGTAATCAAAATTACTATAGTATGTAAAACTATTGCAATTTTCATAAAAACTCCTATTGTAAATATAAGGTATACCGTAACGTAAAGGTCAATATGTTTATTTCTGAATTATCAAAGAAGCTCAGCATTACAACAAGAGCCATTAGACATTATGAAGATAAAGGTATTATCAAGTCTAAAAGACTAAACAATAATTACAGGTATTTTGATGAATTAAATGTAGACAAGTTAAAATTTTTAGTTCGAGCGCGTAATCTAGGTTTTTCTTTAGATGAGTGTAAAGAACTTATTGTTTTATTTGAAAATGATAGTCGAAAAAGTGAAAACGTAAGAAATATTGCAAAAAGAAAACTTGATAATATAAAAAATCGCATTAAAGAGTTAAATGATTTAAAGGAATCATTGCAAACTTTAGTTAAAAGATGTCCTGGTAATAACAAACCTGCTTGTCCAATAATAGACGAACTAAGCAGGTAAATGACAGAAAATACACTTAAACCTCGAAGAAGTTTCATATTTACACCACCTTTTAAATATGACATGTTTAAAAAAGCTTTATTAACTAATGTTGATATAGTGTGTCTAGAATTAGAGGATGGTATACATCCAAACGAAAAAGAAAATGCCAGAAACTGTGCAATTAAAAACATAAAAGATAATGATACTAGTTCAAATGCTGAAATATTAATTAGAATCAACAGTATAAGGGAAGAACTTGGACTGAAAGATTTGCTAGCTTTATTAAATACTACTTATCAACCTGATGGTATTATGATACCAAAGGTGAAAACACCAGATGAAATAGTCATAATAGACAACTTGTTAAAAGATAAACAGTTAAATACTAAAATTCATGTAATAATAGAAACAAACGATGGATTAAAAAATGTTTTTGATATTGCTTCTAGCAGTAGAAAAATAGAAACCCTTTTTTTTGGTGGTGTAGATATGTCGGCAGATCTTGGATGCGATAATTCATGGGAAAATCTATTATATGCAAGGTCAAGAATAATTCACGCAGCTGCTTCTAATCACTTAGATGCCATAGACGTCCCATTTCTAGACTTAGAAGATTTAAAATCATTAGAAAAAGAAGCAATTAATGCAAAAAAATTAGGGTTTACTGGAAAAGGAACTATACATCCTAAGCAGATAGATTTAATTAATAATGTTTTTACACCAAGCAAAGAAGAAATTTTGAAAGCAAAGGAAATAGTTAGTGCATTTGAAGAAAATAAAACGGCTTTGCTGGTTTATAAAGGAAAACTTATTGAAAAACCTGTTTTAAGAGAAATGTATAGACTTCTTAACATAGAGAAAAAAATTAAAAAAAATAATTGATTACTTATTAATTCTTTTATTTAAAAAAAATAAATATTATTAACTATTTATTATAATATATGCATAAGTCGAAATTAATTATGCAATAATATTGCATAATCTTTAATTGTATTATATTCTAATGTTATGGAAATCGGAAAAACTATTCTTCACTATTGTGAAAAGCATAAAAAATCTCTGACACCTACTAGAATATTAATTTATAATATACTAAAGAATTCTAGTAAGCCAAAATCAGCTTACGAAATACAAAAACAATTAAATAGCAATTCAAAAAATCTTAATATTTCAACTATCTATAGAGTAATTGACTTTTGGATTGAGTTAGGCATTGTACATAAATTAGCATCTATTAATAAGTTTTTGTTATGTTCAAAACCCGAAGAAGAACATATTCATATGCTAAATTTATGTACTAAGTGTGAAAAGGTCTTTGAAACTTGTGATAAAGCTATGGGAATAAATTTTGAAAAAAAGAATCTTTTAAAAGATATGGTTATTAATTCAAATTATTCGATAGAACTGCCTGTATTGTGTTCTTCATGTAAATAATATGGAGCATATTTTAGAACATCATTTGTATCAATATTCTTCAAACTTTAGAGGCTTTGTTTTCGGATTTATGCATGCTGCTATTATGATATTAGGCTATTATACTGGTTGGAGTATAAACAGATTTTTGAAAATAATTTCTAATGGATACATTGCAGGGATATTTGGAGCCGCTTTATCACATGTCTTTGCAGATGTAATTGCAAGCTTTATGGATCCTCATATCAGAAGCATGGTTCTAGGAATTGTTGTGGGAGGAATAGTTCCTTTGTTTTTTATACCTTTATTAGAAAAATATGTAATTAAAAGTAAACATCACATAGTAATTGGAGACCATGAGGATATTAAAAAAGATTTACAAGATCATTAATAATTTTAATACTTTATGAATACAAAATCTAATATTTTAGAAATAAGAGACTTATCTTTTCAATGGAAAGAAAAAACAAACTTTCGACTAGCAATTAATAAGCTTGATCTAGAAATACAAAGTAAATTGCTTCTTTTAGGAAAAAGTGGATGCGGAAAATCTACCTTACTAAATATAATTAGTGGGATTATTGTACCATCCAACGGTAGTATTTATATCAACCAAACAGATGTTTTAAATTTGTCATCTAAAAATAGGGATTATTTTAGAGCAGCAAATCTTGGAGTAATATTTCAGCAATTTAATCTATTAGAACATATGTCTCCGATAACCAATATATTACTTCCTTGTTATTTTACAAATTTTAAAAAAAAAAAATTACAGTTTTTATTTGAATAGAGCAATTAATCTAGGAAAAAAAATAGGTATAGATAAAGACATACTTGTTAAAAAAAAAGCAAAAAATCTATCAGTTGGGCAAAAACAGAGGATTGCTATTATCAGAGCAATCATAAACAAGCCTAAATTAATATTGGCAGATGAACCTACATCAGCTTTAGATACTGAAAATAAGGAGAAATTCTTAAGTTTATTATTTAATCTTTGTAAGTCTGAAAAGATTTCACTACTTATGGTAAGTCATGATGAAAGACTGAAGCCTCTTTTTGATAAAAGTATTTTAATGCAGAGTTTAAATAAAAAAACATGAGAATTTTATTTAACCTAGCTATTAATTCTTTGCTTAACAGAAAAATTACAGTTTTTTTAACTGTAATATCTTTAACATTGTCGATTTTATTATTCATATGTATAGATAATTTGAGAATTAGCGCCAAAAAAAGTTTTTTTAGTAGCGTAAAATCAGGTGATTTGATAGTCGGTTCAAGATCTGGGGAAATCCAACTTTTACTGTATTCCCTCTTTCAGATAGGCTCTCCCACTAATAATATAAGTTGGAATAGCTATAAAAAAATATCAGAAAATTCCAATGTAGACTGGATAGTTCCTTTATCTTTAGGTGATAGTCACAAGCAATTTAGGGTTTTGGGAACAAATAAGGATTATTTTAAAAGATATACTTACAGAAAAAATAAAAAGTTACTCTTTAAAGATGGAAAAGTTTTTAATGATTTATTTGATGTAGTAATAGGAAGTAATGTAGCTTCAGAACTTAACTATAAAATTAATGACCAAATTATTATTGCACATGGCATATCTTCTCAATCCTTACATGATGAATTTCCTTTCAAGGTAAAAGGCATACTCAAAAAAACAGGTACACCTGTTGATAGGTTAGTAATTGTTAGTCTAGAAGCCTTAGAATTAATTCATAAAGATTGGAAAACAGGTGCGAGAATCCCTTCTTTAAAAACAAATAAAAAGAAGAATTTAAATCATGATAATTTGGAACCGCAAGAAATAACTGCAGCATTAATTAAATTAAATTCCAAAATAAAAATATTTAATACACAAAGAGAAATAAATAATTATACAAATGAAGCTTTGCAAGCAATAATTCCAGGAGTTACCTTATCAAAGTTATGGAGAATTGTTTCTATAACTGAAAATATTCTGCTAGTCATATCTGCTATGGTTATAGTTAGTGCTTTAATAGGCATGATTGCAATTCTTTATTCAACTTTAAACGGAAGGAGAAAGGAAATGGCTCTTCTAAGAGTTGTTGGGGCATCTCCAAAAACCATATTTGGTTTAATGATTATTGAAGCCATAATTATTTCTTTAGTGAGTATTATGCTGGCAATTATATTTTCACAAATTATAGCTATTTTTCTTTTTCCTATTTTAGATAAGATGTTTGGGATATACTTAGAGTATAAATTTATTTCTTTAAAAGATTTTATTTTTTTTATTATTATAATTTTAATTTCTTTCTTAGTAAGTTTATTTCCAAGCTACAAAGCTTTAAAACAATCTATTAAAGATGGAATTTAGTGGATGCAACACATTAAAAAAAATCATATTTTTTTTTATAATATATTTTTTATATTTATTTTTTCACTTTGCAATGCAGATGAAGAATCCCATAGAACAAATTGGTCTAAATTAGTTCCAGAATATGCTTACAGTTTTATTCCAGATGATGGAGTATCAGATGAAATGTGGGAAGATGAAACTTTTTTGAATAAAGTAGAAGAGGCAGGGTTGAAATTTAACAAAAAAATATTGGGAAAAAAAATCAGTATAGATGGTTTTATGGTTCCTCTAGATTTTGACTACGGAGAAGCACTAGAGGTTAAGGAGTTTGTTCTAGTTCCAGATGCTGGTATGTGTATTCATGTACCACCACCTCCTCCTAATCAAATGATTTTAGTGAAACTGCAAAAACCAGAAAGAGTTAGATATATGTTTCAACCAATACTTGTTGAAGGAGTAATTAAAAATACACCTCCTATAAAAGAAGTGTATAATAGTATTTACGAAATGAAGGTAACTAAAATAGTAGATATAGATTTTGATGATTTAACAGATTACTAAGTATATTGTTATTTTTTACTTTAATTTGTAATACTAGTATTGAAAATGAAATTTAAAAATTTTAAATTAAATAAAATTAAAGTAAATAATATTTTCATTAATTACAGAATTTATGGAAATGGTGAACCAATTTTATTGCTTCATGGTTATCCTCAAACTCATATTATGTGGAGAAAAATTGCTCCAACCTTATCAAAAGAATATACAGTTGTTTGTAGTGATTTAAGAGGGTATGGAGATAGTAGTAAACCTAAATCAGATAAAAATCATTCTCCTTATTCAAAAAAAAATATGGCATCTGACCAGATTAAATTAATGAAAAGTTTAGGATTTAAAAAATTTTACTTAATTGGACACGATAGAGGCGGTAGGGTAGCACATAGAATGGCAATGAATAATAAAAATATTTTAAAGTGTATATTATTAGATATAGTACCTACTAATACTGTCTTCGAACAAGCAAATACTAAATTAGCAATGAATTATTATCATTGGTTTTTTCTTTCCCAAAAATCACCTTTACCAGAAAAGTTAATAGAGAGTAATTCTGAATTTTTTCTGAAAAGTAAATTGAAAATGTGGGGAAAAACAGATAAATTTATAGATAATAAAACCATGAAAGAATATTTAAGGTGCTTTTCTAGTAAAACAATTTACGCTAGCTGTGAGGATTACAGAGCTGCAGCTACAATAGACATTAAGGAGCATTATAAAGACAAATTAAAAAAAATTCTTTGTCCATTATTAATTTTATGGGGAAAAAAAGGAACAGTAGATAAAATGTATAATCCGCTAAGAGAATGGAAAAAATATGCAAATAATGTACAAGGACATAGTATTAATTGTGGTCACTTTATAGCAGAAGAAAAACCTAAAGAATTAATTAAATCAATAAATAATTTTTTTTAAGAAAGATTAGTATGCAATTTAATGTAATAATATTTTTAATAATGTGTTTAATAAGCAAGCTTTCATTTTCTGATACTTCTATAGAGCAAATATGTTCCAATACAGAGGAAGATATAAAAAAAATTGAGAAATCAAAAAATAATTTAAAGAAAGAGTTTAAACAAATTAAATCAGAAACAGAAAAAATGGAAATGCTTGATGAAATTACTAATGATGTTAATAAATTAATTGATCAGCAAATAAGATTTTCTAAACTATATCATTATTTGGAATGTTCAAGGTATGCTAAAAAGAAAAACAGAAATTAAATTATTTGAAAATAAATCAAAAAAACTTAAAGTTTAATTATGAAAACTTTTCTTACGTTATTGATGTTATTGCATACTAAAATATTACTTTCTGAGCAAATGATTAAAAAGGTTTCAGGTTTCTCAAAAACAGAAAAATATTTTTTATCAGATAATACTATTATATCCCACTATACTAACAAAGGTACCTGGACTAATAACAACGGTAATTATGGAACAGAAACCTGCAAAGGAACAATAGTAATAAATCCAGAAGGTACAATAATTGATTACTTACTTTTTTGTAATGGAGAAGATTACAGTGGATATTCTTACACTGCTAAATATCAAAGGACTAGTGATATGGCAGCAGGAGCAGGGTTTTATATCTTTATAGATGGTACTGGCCCGTGGAAAAATAGAATTGGTCAAAAATGTAAGTATGCCATTAATTATGTTAAAGACGCTTACTTTACAACCGATATATGTGGAATATCCAATTAAGATTGATGCTATTATAAGACATTTTAATTATTTTATAAAAAATATAAAATTAATATTCTCATTTTTTAAAATCATTGCTAATATTCGCTTAAAACTTTTATTATAATTTTATAATGTTTACTGAAATGCAAAAAATTCATTTTATGCTAATTACAACTTTTATAGCTTATTTATTTTTTTTTTCTAATCTTAATTCTGTTGACAATTTTGATGAATTGTCACTGTTCTGCGAACTAGATGAAAAAAATAAAGATGATAATCTTTATGAGGCATTCTATTTTAAAAAAAATAAATTTATTAATTATTATTTTATTAAACAACAAGGTAAGGTAGTAGTTATGGAAACTAAACCTAGAGTCTATCAAGAAGATAAAGACTATTTAATTATTAGAGGCCTAAAATTAAATAAAAAAAGTTTATCCTATAAAACTATGGGAGGAAATTTTTTATGTAAAAAAATGACCAAGTCTCAACTGTTTGGTAAACTTGAGAAAATTAAAAAGATAAAAGAAAAAAAAAATTAAGTCCTACTTCCTCTTAAAGCAAAATATAGTCCACCTACCCATAAAAAAACATGTAAATTATCATATAGTAAAACTTCTATAAAAGACTCTGGTTTGCTTATCCATATAACTCCTGTGGTAATGCATCCTATTGTAAAACCACTAAATCTAGTAATTATATCCCCAAATGATGCCCATATTTTTTTTAAAAATAAAAGTAATCCTCCTGCAATAAGTCCAAGTCCTGCACCTAATTCACCATGTGCAACAACCCACCATACTAAATATGGAAGTTCATAGGCTTCTGCTTCTTCTACAGTTACAGGGAATTTTGACAAGCCTTGTTGAATAAATACTATTGCTAAAGGTATTCTTAATAGCCAATGTGATAATGCAAATTGAGGAATTTTATCTAATACAGTTTTCATTGATGTAAACTTTAAAAGAGTATTATATTATTTTCAAATAAATAATCCAGTAATTCTTAAAGTGATTTAATTCTTTGGTCTATAAAACCATAGTCTGAAAAAGTCTGATATCTGTTAAATTTAATTAACGCTTTATTCCAACTATCATAAATTTTTCTATGAATATCTCCCAATTCAGCAAATTCACTTACTATTTTTTTTGAAATAATAAACATTTCTTTTGTTATTTCTTCTGGAAAGTTTTTAATTTTGACATTGTATACTGATTCCAACTCTTTTAAGGATTGTGCATTGTAGTGCAAATATTCTCCTAGACTATCTATATAAATAGAATTACATACATTCTTAATTATTTCTTTAAGACTTGGAGATAATTTTGTCCAGGAGTTTATATTCATTACTAACTCATTTGCTGTACCAGGTTCATGAATTCCTGGACCATAATAAAATTTCGTTATTTTATGAAATCCAGATATTTTATCTACCCAGGGTCCTACCCATTCAGCAGCATCTATAACTCCTTGTTGTAAAGCAGGCATGATTTCTCCCGCTGGCATATTTACAGCTGTTCCTCCTAGCTGATTAATAATTTCAGCTCCAAGTCCGGGTATTCTCATTTTAAGACCTTTAAAATCATTGATAGATAAAATTTCTTTTTTAAACCAACCTCCCATTTGCACACCAGTATTGCCACATAGTATAGCTTTTAATCCAAAATCTTCATAAAGTTCGTCCCATAAATCTTGACCACCACCGTAATTAACCCAAGAAAATTTCTCTATACCTGTCATGCCTCCAGGAATTGTACAAAAGAAAGGAATAGCTTTATGTTTGGATATCCAATAATAAGGCGCAGCAACACCACAATCTATTACTCCATTTCGAACTGCATCAAATATTTCAAATGCAGGAACTATTTCACCGGCACCGTAATGTTCTATTTTTATTCTACCGTCCGATGCTAATTCGATATTATTTTTAAGTTTTTGAGCATTTAGATCAGATCCTGGAAAGTTTTTTGGAAAAGAAGTAGCCATTTTCCATCTTATTACTTCTTTTTTAAAGGTAGTAGCTTTTGAGGGGCTTTCTGGTGTACCTCCATCACAAGCGCCCAAATAAGTAGATGTAATTAATGTTGCACCGCCAATCATTATTTCTCTTCTTGATTTTTTCATAATTTATTATAGCACGTATTTATTTTTAAAAAACCAATCCTCATAATATTATATCCTGTAAAGTAGAAAATATATTTCTTAAAATAATGAAAAAATTAAATACTTAAATTTTTATTTTGCTTTTTATTTTTATTTTGATTACTTTATATAATTCAGATGATAAAAGTAGCCTTGATAGTCGTATTTACTTCGTTTTCCAATGCTGATAAAGCTCCAGATGTAGATATATCTAATTTCTATAAAACAATGGCTGAATGTCAAAATGATTTAGATCAAATCAAAAACAGTTTAAATGCTCAAGAAGTCACAATAGATGGTGAAAATAGAGTACTTAAACTGATAAGTAGAGAGATGCACCAGCAGGGAGTTATACATTGGTTTTGCAAAAAAAAATATAAGGAATAAGAAACCTAAGTGAAGTACATTATAAAATACACAGTTTATTTTGTGCAACAGGACATTTCTGTTTCAGATGAACTTGAAGTAGAAAAAGGAACTAGTTTTCATGACTTTGAAGAGGATAAAATGTTAAAAGTAATAGACGAAAATTCCGCAAAAAAATATATAAATAGTCAGTATTCTCAAAACGAAGATAACATTGTTATCATACCTCAATCAATATGGGACAGTGAAGATGGGTTAACAGATACAGAACTAACGATCAATAATGTAGAAATGATATAAAAATAAAATGTTAATATATTAAAACTTTTATAAATCTTTTTGAACAAATATTATCCTCGTCTATGCTTACTAATTAATATATTGAATTAGTTTTTAAAAGTACTATATACAGTACATGAGGACTTTAAGTTTTATAAAAACTATTTTATTATTACTAGTCATTTCTTTTTTATCAGCCAAAATTATTTTCGCTAAAGATTATAATAAACATATAGAAAAGTATTTTTTAAGTAAAAAACTAGAAACATTAGAAGGAATATGGAAAAAAACTTACGCTAACCAAGGACCAACAGGCTGTATTACTATCTTTTTTAAAGCAGATAAAGACCTATTCAATCAAATTCATATTGACTCATGCTTTGTAATGAATAAGGTAACAGGCAGGCAATCTAAAAAGACTGATAGATCATATGTCGGAGAAAACGCTGTATATTACTACAATGGTGATGTAAGCTGGGGGACTTCTAAAATAGAAATATCTGATGATTTAAGTTCTTTTGTCATCACCCACATATCCAACAGCAACACATTTACAGAAAAGTGGACGAGAATATGGCCAGAAGACATCAAAAGTTATAACAAGCTTCTAGAAAATAATTAAGTATAATTATTTAACTTTTATAGTATTTTCCTAATCATAAATTTCAGTTAGTTTTTTTTCAAAAAACATGTAAATATAGACTATGTTTAAAAACATTTTAATTGCTAATTTATATTTCTTTTCTTTCATTGCTGTCAGTAATGAATATATTCTTGAGGCCTCTTCAAAAACTATTTCGAAGCAATTAAAAATTGATGAAAATTATAAATATACGAATATAGAAATTGATGTTAGGTGGAATGACTCAGTCGGAGAATTTGGTATCGGAAAGTGTTTTGGAAATATTAAAACTAAAAATGACTACATTATCCTAGAGGCTTTTTGTGAAGCAATAGACTCTAAAGGAGACAAAGCTTTTTTTAAAATTAATAGAGATAAAGATATAGAAGGTGGTACGGGTGTGAGTACATACTTATCGGGAACAGGAAAGTATAAAAAGTTAATTGGGAGCAAGTGTGTATACGCTGTTAAATATTATGATAAAGAACATAATTTTTATATGCATAAGTGTAAATTAGATTATAAATTCAATTAAAAATAATAAGTTCTTAGTGGGTTTTTTTTAATTTTCATTTTTAAATTGAAAGTCTTGCTTAAGTTTTTCTCTGTAAATACTTTGGCAGGAGTACCGTAACACTGTATTGAACCTTTAGATAAAATTACTAGCTGATCCGAATATTTTGCAGCTAGATTTAAATCATGTAATATCATAACAATGCCTATATTACTTTTAGCAACATCTTTGATTATTTCCATAGTTTGTATCTCATAATAAAGATCTAAATCATTAAGTGGTTCATCAAGTATAAGAAACCGATTTTCATTATATTCAACAGGACTCCATAACTGTAAGAGAGTTCTTGCAAAATGGACTCTTTTCTTTTCACCACCCGAAAGTGTATTGAATTTTCTTTTAAGTAAATTCTTAATGTTGCACTTTTTTGCTATAGCATTTCTTTTTTTTACGAAATTAGAATTAATAATCTTTATGCCATCAGTAATCCATCCCATTTCAAATATTTCTTGTACTGTATAGTCGAAGCCTATAGATTGGGATTGAGACATTACTGCCCTTAACTTAGCCTTTTTATCAAGTGAAATTGTATTTAAATTTTGTTTGTTATAAAAAATAGTACCTGCATTTGGTCTAAAGTCACCAGCTATTAAACCAATTAAGGATGATTT
>MDTD01061887.1_pt1 | contig 17997 bp, 13 predicted proteins | sample 811221 | NCBI WGS metagenome assembly MDTD01 (sample SAMN05326646, study PRJNA326480) | marine metagenome | isolation source: seawater | place: Pacific Ocean: South West | collected 2011 | reverse complement strand
TGCGCCTCAAACTTCTCAAAATCGGTGCAGTGGTGATCCGCAACAGTCGCCGCATTCGCTTCCTGCTCAGCGAAGCCTATCCCCTAAAAGACCTGTTTGCCGGCTTGGTTGCACGTCTCAAACCTACGTAGCCGAGCGGGCGTCCCCGGCCCACACCAATGGGGGTAAGGGGGCCGTCTGCCTGATGGGCGGAAAAACTGCCGTAAGCGACTAAAAAGCGATCAACTTCACCCTGCCGACCGGGTCACAATCGAGAAAAAATCAGAATCGGCGGGGTGATGAGAAATCCGGGTTAAAGGTTTGTTAGGCTGGAAGCACGGACTTATGGATAGGGAGAGGGGCTTACGATGAAAACGACGATTGTCTCTATGGCATTGGCAACCACGCTGGCGGTGGCGGCCGGCACCGCGGGTGCGGATTCGCTGCGAGATCAGGCGCGCACGATGTTCAGCGCGGTGCCGCAGTACCCGCCGGTGATCGATGGCAACGAACTGACCGAAGACAAGGTCGAACTGGGGCGGATGCTGTTCTTCGAGCCCCGGTTGTCGGCCAGTCACTTGATCAGCTGCAACACCTGTCACAACGTTGGCATGGGGGGGCACGATTACCTGCCGACCTCCATTGGTCACGGCTGGCAAAAGGGACCGAGGAACGCGCCCACGGTGTATAACGCGGTGTTCAACGCCGCCCAGTTCTGGGACGGCCGTGCCGCGGACCTGGCGGAGCAGGCCAAGGGGCCGGTTCAGGCCGGGGTCGAGATGAGCAGCACCCCGGAGCGGGTGGTGGCAACGCTGAAGAGCATGCCGGCGTATGTCCGCCAGTTCGAGGCGGCGTTCCCGGGCCAGGAGGACCCGGTCACCTTCGACAACATGGCCACCGCCATCGAGGCCTTCGAGGCCACGCTGATCACGCCGGATGCCCGTTTCGACAAGTATCTGCGCGGTGACAACACCGCCCTGAACGAACAGGAGAAGGAGGGGCTGGCCCTGTTCATGAACAAGGGCTGCGCGGCCTGTCACGGTGGGGTCAACTTTGGTGGGCAGGGCTACTTCCCGTTTGGTCTGGTCACCAAACCGGGGGCGGAGATCCTGCCTGCCGGTGACAAGGGCCGGTTCGCGGTGACCGAGACCGCGTCCGACCAGTATGTGTTCCGGGCGGCGCCGCTGCGTAACATCGAGCTGACCGCCCCCTATTTCCATTCCGGCGCCGTCTGGAGCCTGGAGGAAGCGGTGGCGGTGATGGGCACGGCACAGTTGGGAACCGAGCTGGCGGACGACGAGGTGCACTCCATCGTGGCCTTCCTGAAGACCCTGACCGGCCAGATTCCGGAAATCCGTTATCCGGTGCTGCCGCCGAGCACCGACACCACGCCGAGGCCAGCTCCCATGACCCGGTAGCGGTTTTCCTTACGAAAACAAACACATTATTTGTAAACTCCTACCGGTTCCTTGGATAAACTAGGTTACGGTTTGTACAGGTCGCCTCCGGGCGACCTGCCCCCCCGGGAATACACGTGATAGGAGATACCCCTTGAGAAAGCTGCTCTGGTTTGCTTCGCTTGTTGTTGTCCTGGCGGGTATGTCGGCTCCCGCCCTGTCCTCGGAAAAGCTGTACCTCTATACCGAAAACTTCCCGCCTTACAACATGAGTGCCACCGGCCGCGCCTTTGAGCACAACGGCGACCAGATTGACGGCCTGTGCACGGAAATGGTCAAGGCGATTCTGCACAACACCGATCTGGATTACGTGATGAAGCTGCGCAACTGGGACTATGGCTACAACCGGGCCCTGAACAAGCCGAATCACGGCATCTTCTGCACCACTTACACCGAGGAGCGTGCAAACAAGTTCAAGTGGGTGGGGCCCTTGACCACCAACCTCTGGACCGTGTTCGCGGCACCGGGTGTGGACCTGAAGATGGACAGCCTGGAGGATGCTCGGGGCATGTTGTTCGGCGGTTACCGCAACGACGTCATGACCAACTACCTGCTGGAGCGCGGTTTCAATGTCTCCGCCCTGGACAGCGACGACCTGAACCCCAAGCGTCTGGAACTGGGCCAGATCGACCTGTGGATTGCCGATCGCCTGGCCGGCCCCTATTTTGCGTCGCAACAGGACGTGGAGGGGATTGTACCGGTGTTCAGCTTCAATCCGGTGGAACTGTACCTGGCCATCAACCCCCAGACCTCGGACGAGATCGTCAACAAATTGAAAGAAGGCTTGAAGCAGGTGCACGAATCGGGAATGTACCAAGCCATTCAGACCAAGTGGGGGCTCTAGCGGTCAGCCTGTGGATAACGTTCCCTGTGGATATGTTGCGGAGAACGGGATAGAGGAGGGCCTTGGCCCTCCTTTTTCGTGCCCTGTCGGCGCGGGGGCATCAGCCGGTTTGCCGAAGCTCCGGTGCGTCGAGCGGCCGCAGCGCCTCGGTACGGGTCCGGTTGCCGAGAAAGTCCGGACGTGGTTTGTTGCCACAGAACGGCTGCACCAGGCGGTTTTCCACACTGTTGAACACGAAGAACAGGTTGCTTCTAGGCCAGGGTGACAGGTTGGCGTTGGAGGCATGCAGGGTGTTGCACTCGAACAGGATCAGTGAGCCGGCCGGGCCAGTGGGGGCCTGGATACCGTGCGCGTTGGCCAGACGGGCGATGTCCTGTTCACTGGGCACGCCCAGCTCCTGTTTCTTGAGGGAATGCCGGTAATGGTCCTCTGGTGTCCGGCCGACGCAGGGAATGAACTGCCGGTGCGAGCCCGGAATCAGCATGAGCGGGCCGTTGAACGGGGTGTTGTCGGTGAGGGTGATGGAAAAACTGACCGCCCGCATGCGCGGCATGCCGTCTTCCGCGTGCCAGGTTTCGAAATCGGAGTGCCAGTCAAAGCCCTTGCCGTGGAAACCGGGCTTGAAATTGATCCGGGACTGGTGAATGTAGGCATCGCTGCCCAGCAGCTGGTGCACCATGCCGAGGATCTCCGGATCCCGGGTCAGGCGATCGAAACGTTCGGACAGCTCGTGGATGCCGAAGATCGACCGGATTTCCTGTTTACCCGGCTCGGTGATGGTGCCCTCGGAACGGAGAATGCCCTCGTCTTCCTCGTAGGCCCGCAGATCGTCCCGGAACTTGCGCACGGTGGCCGGGTCGAGGAAGGAGCCGAGGACCAGAAAGCCGTCGCGTTCGTACTGTTTCAGCTGGCTTTCGCTGAGGGGACCGTCGGTGCGATCACGGCCGAGGCTGTGGATAACTGGGTCCTTGCGCTCGAAGCTCGGGATCGGGCGCTCCAGCCGGGTGGGATAAAGATCTTCGGTACGCGTTTCCATCGTCGGACCTCCTTACGTTTATCCGGTTGGGTGGCTGTATCGCTCTTTCGCCTCTGCTCATCTTGAAGGCGCAGGAGACACGCTGGGGACGTCGCCGGCGGCTTTCAAGGGCCGCACCCGACCCGGTACTGGGTCGGGCGCCCGGTGCCTCAATCGGTGAACGCCATGTGCTCCGGGGCCAGCTGCATCAGGGTGCGGGTAGGGCTGAGCATGCTGGTGGCGTGGCTTTGGGCCCGGGGCAGCAGGCGCTCGAAGTAGAACTCGGCGGTGGCCAGCTTGGCCCGGTAGAACCCCTCCGATTCGTCGCCGCCCCGGTCCAGCCGGTCCGCCGCTACCGTCGCCTGGCGCAGCCACAGGTAGGCCATGGTGACGTAGCCGCTGTACATCAGGAAATCGTGGGCGGCGGCACCGACCAGGTCCCGGTCCTTACGGGCACCGAGCAGGATGCGCAGGGTGAGCAGGTTCCACTGACCGCTGAGTTTCAGCAGCTCCAGGGCAAACGGCCGCAGGCGCGGGTCGGTCAGCTGCTTGCGGGCAAAGTTGGCGATTTTCAGGGTGAACTCGCGCACCGCCCCGCCCCGGGTCATCAGCAGTACCTTGCGACCGAGCAGGTCCAGGGCCTGGATACCGGTGGTGCCTTCGTACAGCGTGGCGATGCGGGTGTCGCGCACGATCTGTTCCATGCCGTGCTCGCGGATGTAGCCGTGCCCGCCGAACACCTGCATGCCGAGGTGAGCGGCTTCCTGGCCCAGCTCGGTCAGGAAGCCCTTGAGAATCGGGGTCAGAAAGCCCAGCTTGTCGTCGTACTTGGCCACCTTGTCGGCATCGCCCTGGGTGTGGCCTTCGACCATATGATCCGCCAAGCGGGCGGCGTAATAGAGCATGGCCCGACCACCCTCGGCGATGGCTTTCTGGGTCAGCAGCATGCGGCGCACGTCGGCGTGATGGATAATCGCGTCGGCGACCTGGTCCGGTTCTTTCTTGCCGGACAGCGCCCGCATGGAGCGGCGCTCCCGGGCGTAAGCCAGGGCCCATTGATAGGACAGCTCGGCCGGTCCCACGCCCTGGATGGCGGTGCCGATCCGGGCGGTGTTCATAAAGGTGAACATGCACTCCAGGCCCTGATTGGGCGGGCCGATGAGAAAGCCGGTGGCGCCGTCGAAGTTCATCACGCAGGTGGCGGAGGCCTTGATGCCCATCTTCTCCTCCAGACTGCCGCAGCTGACGGCGTTGCGCTCGCCTACGGCGCCCTGGCCATCCGGCAGGTACTTGGGCACGATGAACAGGCTGATGCCCTTGGTGCCCTTGGGCGCGTCGGGCAGTCGCGCCAGTACGATGTGGATGATGTTCTCGGTCAGGTCGTGGTCGCCGGAGGAAATAAACATCTTGGTGCCGGTGAGGCGGTAGCTGCCGTCCGCCTGGGGTTCGGCCCGGGTTTTCACCTGGCCCAAGTCGGTGCCGCACTGGGGTTCGGTCAGGCACATGGTGCCGGCCCATCGGCCCTCGGTCAGGGGGACCAGGTAGATCTGTTTCTGGGCGTCGTCGCCGTGCAGGTACAGGGTGTTCATGGCGCCCAGGGACAGGCCGGGATACATGGAAAACGGCCAGTTCGCGGTGCCCATCATTTCCTGCTTGAACAGGCCCATGGACGCCGGCAGCCCTTGGCCGCCGTAAGCCTCGGGCGCCGACAGCCCCTGCCAGCCGCCCTGAACATACTGCCGGTAGGCATCCCGGAAGCCCCGGGGTGTGGTCACTTCGCCGTTGTCCAGGCGACAGCCCTCGCGGTCGCCGGGTTGGTACAGCGGGCTGAGCACCTCCTCGCAGAAGCGGGCGCATTCGTTCAGGATCGCCTCCACGATGTCCGGGGTGGCCTGCTCGCCACAGGCCAGAGAGGCGTAGTGTGCGGGGTAGTCGAACACCTCGTTGAGCAGGAATTTCATGTCGCGCAGGGGCGCCTTGTAAGCCGGCATATGCAATCCTCTGTACCTTGTAGTTGCGAAGGGGCCCGGGGCCGCCGATGCTATTGTTGTACGGCATTGCCCGGAGCCTGCCATTGACGAAAACCGCCGGCCCCCCCTGTCAGAAAAGATAATTGGCCGAAATGACGCGCGACGTCGAATGTAAAAGTTGTGCAAAGGCGGGCGTTTCCAGGTCGCCGGGCTGGCCGGCCCGGACCGCCGCGAGTACCGTCGGTGCAGGCGCGGGTTCAAGCGACGTCATCAGGAATCAGAAGGATTGTCACAAACAATGTGGAAACAATGGCTGATAGCGGTGGTGGTACTCGCGGTGGCCGTCGGCGGTGGTTGGGCGTACCGGCAGTGGTCCTCGGGTGAGCGATCGGGGCCGGTCGCGGAGCGTCCGGCGGCGGCGGTCAATGTGGTGCATCCGCACCGGGACACGGTGCGGGACGAGATCCATACCGTTGGCAGTCTGAAGGCGCTGCGGGCGGTGGAGTTGACCACCGAGGTCAGTGGCCGGGTGGTGGCCATCCATCTGGGAGCCGGTCGCCGGGTGGAGCAGGGGGAGCTCCTGCTCCGGCTCGATGACCGCCAGGCCCGGGCCGACCTGGCCGAGGTGGAGGCGCAGCTGGCGGACGCCCGGCGACAGTTGGAGCGGGCAACCCGGCTGCGTTCCAACAACAGCGTCTCCCAGTCCCAGGTGGACGCGCTGCGTACCGCTGTGGATGTGGCCCTGGCCCAGCGCCAGGCGGCCCGGGTCCGGCTGGAAAATCACAGCATCCGGGCGCCCTTCGCCGGGGTCGTGGGGCTGACCGACATCACCGTGGGAGCCTATGTTACCGCCGGTACCACCATCACCACCCTCGACGCCACCGAGCGCATGGAGCTGGCGTTCGCGGTGCCGGAGCGGTTTCTCGGCCAGGTGTATCCCGGGCAGGAGGTTCGGGGCGAGTCGCCGGCGTTTCCGGACCGGCCGTTCCTGGGGGAGCTGGCCGAGCTGGGAACCCGGGTGGACGAGCTGAGCCGGACCCTGCCGGTCCGGGCCCTGATCGACAACCACGAGGGCCTGCTGCGGCCGGGCCAGTTCCTGTCTGCCAGCCTGACACTGGCACGGCGGCAGGCGCTGGTCATTCCGGAACAGGCGGTGCTGGTGCGGGGGGGCGATCACTATGTCTTCGTGGCGGAGGACGGCGTGGCACGCCGGGTCTCGGTGACCCTGGGGGCGCGCATGCCGGGGCGGGTGGAAGTGCTGACCGGGCTGTCGGAAGGCGATCAGGTGATTGTCACCGGTCAGGATCGACTGGGCAGCGGTGACCGGGTGCGGATACTGGAGGGTGAGCCGGTGCTGCCGGACAACCGGTTTCTCGGCGCCGTGGGGTCCTGAGTCATGATCCTGTCCGACGTCTCCATCAAACGGCCGGTGTTCGCCACCGTGCTCAGCCTGCTGACCGTGGTGTTCGGCGTTGCCTCCCTGCTCGGGCTGCCGGTACGCGAGTATCCCGATATCGACCCGCCGGTGGTGTCCATTGCCACCGATTACACCGGCGCTGCCGCGGAGGTGGTGGACACCCAGATCACCCAGGTGATCGAGGGGGCCATCAGCGGCATCGAAGGCATTCGTGCCATCGAGTCCTCCACCGAACAGGGGGAATCCCGAACCAGCATCGAATTCAACATTTCCCGGGATGTGGATATCGCCGCCAACGACGTTCGGGATGCGGTGTCACGGGTGCTCAACCGCTTGCCCGAGGAGGCGGACGTACCGGTGGTCAGCAAGGCCGACTCGGACGCCCGGCCGATGATGTGGGTGACCCTGCGCAGCCAAGTCTGGGACAGCGCCGAGCTGAGCGACTTCGCCGACCGGGTGCTGGCGGACCGGCTGTCGGTGCTCGATGGCGTGGCCGATGTGCGGATCGGCGGTGAACGGCGCTACGCCATCCGGGTCTGGCTGGACCGGGAGCGGCTGGCGGCCCGGGACATCACCGTGGCGGAGGTGGAACAGGCGCTGCGGGCCAACAACATCGAACTGCCCGCCGGCTCGGTGGACTCATCCACCCGTAACTTCACCGTCCGGGCCGAGGGCCGGCTGTCGACCGTAGAGGAATTCCGCAACCTGGTGATCCGGCGCCAGGGCAACGAGCTGCTGCGGCTGGGGGAGGTCGCCAACGTCCAGATGGGCGTCGAGTCCGATGTCAGCCGGCTGCGCGCCAACGGTGAAACCGCCATCGGCATGGGCATCATCCGTCAGTCCAAGGCCAACACCGTGGCGGTGTCCGACGCGGTCCGGGCCGAGCTTGAGAAGATCCGGGAGACGTTGCCGCCGGAGGTGAGCATCGCCGAGAGCTACGACGAGTCCATCTTCATCCGTGCCTCGATTCGGGAAGTGATGGTCACCCTGGCCATTGCCGTGTCCCTGGTGATTCTGGTGATCTTCCTGTTCCTGCGTTCCTGGCGGGCCACCCTGATTCCGGCGGTGACCATTCCGGTGGCGGTGATCGGTGCCTTCATCGGCCTGGGGTTCCTGGGTTTCTCCATCAACGTGCTGACCCTGCTGGCGATGATCCTGGCCATTGGCCTGGTGGTGGACGATGCCATCGTCATGCTGGAGAACATCCAGCGCCGGATCGACCTGGGCGAGCCGCCCCTGCTGGCCGCTTACCGGGGCGCGCGCCAGGTGGCGTTCGCGGTCGTTGCCACCACCGTCACGCTGGTGGCGGTGTTCGTGCCCATTTCTTTCATGGGCGGCAACATCGGCCGCCTGTTCGCCGAATTTGGCTTCACCCTGGCGGCGGCGGTGGTGTTTTCCACCCTGGTGGCGCTGACCCTCACCCCCATGCTCTGTTCCAAATGGCTCAGACACAGCCCGGAACATGCCGAGGGGCACCGGCTATGGGCGGCCAGCGAGCGCCTGCTGACGGGCCTAAGCCGAGGGTACGAGCGGTTGCTGCGCCTGGCCCTGCGCCATCCGGGTTTGGTGATTGGGGTGGGGCTGGCGGGCCTGGTGGTGGCTGCGGGGGTGTACCCGGAGCTGCCCCAGGAGCTGGCCCCGACCGAGGACCGCGGCGTGATCATCATGCCGGTCAGCGCCCCCCGGGGCGCCACGGTGGAATACACCGACCACTATGTGCGCGAAATCGAGCATCAGCTGCTGCCCTACCTGGACCAGGGCACCGCCGATCGCCTGCTGTCGATCGTCGGGTTCCGGGGCGAGGAAGACAGTGCCTTCCTGATCCTCGGCTTGGCGCCCTGGGAGGCCCGCGACGTCAAGCAGCAGCAGGTGACCGGCGAGCTGCGGCAGCGGTTCCGGGACATCGCCGGGGTGCGGGTGGTGCCGGTGAACCCGCCGGGGCTGGGGCAGCGCGGGTTCAGCCAGCCGGTGCAGTTCGTGGTGGCGGGGCCGGATTACGCCTCGGTCCAGAGCTGGAGCGAGGACATCGTGGCGCGGGCCAAGGAGAACCCGAACCTGCTCAACATTGAGACGGATTTTGAACTGACCCGTCCGGAACTGCGGGTGACCATCGACCGGGAACGGGCGGCGGACCTGGACATCACCGTGGAAGACGTGGGCCTGACTCTGCAGACCATGCTGGCGTCACGTCAGGTCACCACCTATCTGGACCGGGGCCGGGAATACGACGTGATCGTGCAGGCCGCCGATAGGGACCGGGCCACGCCAGAAGACCTGGGTCAGATTTACCTCCGCCCCCGGGAGGGCGGTGCCCTGATTCCGCTCAGGGCGCTGGTGTCGGTGCAGGAAGTCGGAGCCAACCCGGACCTGCGTCGGATCGACCGGTTGCCGGCGGTGGTGATCAGCGCGTCCCTGGCCGAAGGCTATGACCTCGGGTCGGCGCTGACCTATCTGAATCGGCTGGCGGCGGACACCCTGCCGCCGGAAGCCCGGGTGAGCTACCGGGGCCTGTCCCGGGAGTTCCAGGAGTCGTCCAACGCCATTTTCGTCACCTTCGGCCTGGCGTTCGTGATCGTGTTCCTGGTGCTGGCGGCCCAGTTCGAGAGCTGGATCCACCCGCTGATCATTATGCTGACGGTGCCCCTGGCGGTCACCGGAGCGCTGCTGGCGCTGTTGTGGTCGGGCATCAGCCTGAATATCTACAGCCAGATCGGCATCATTATGCTGCTGGGGCTGATGGCCAAGAACGGCATCCTGATCGTGGAGTTCGCCAACCAGTTGCGGGATCAGGGCCTTGCGGTGCGGGAGGCGATTCTGGAGGGCGCGGTGCTGCGCTTCCGGCCGGTGCTGATGACCACCATTTCCACCATCTTCGGCGCCATTCCGCTGGTGCTGGCCACCGGTGCCGGCGCTGAGAGCCGGGCCGCCATCGGCATGGTGATTCTGGGCGGACTCACTTTCGCCACCACCTTGACGCTGTTCCTGATTCCGGTGCTCTACAACCTGTTGGCGCGCTTCGCCAAGCCAACCCACGCGGTGGCGCAGGCACTGGCTCAGGAGGCGGCCCGGGTCGACGGCGGCGGAGATTCCAGGCTGGCGAGCGACGACCCGCCGCCGGCACGGCAAGCCTGACCGGCGGGCTCAAAGGGTATCGGGGAACGCCAGCTGGCCGCCGAACACCTCATCCGGATGGATGTCCACGCACAACACCTGGGTTTGCTCCTGGAAGTGCAGGACGGTGGACAGGGTCACCGTGCGCCGGGCATCGGGCAGGCCGACGTAGGGCCGTGAGCAGTGAATGTGCTGGGGCCGCTGGCGGGCCTTCTGAAAATACTCCCGGTGCGCCCAGCAGGCCCCGGCGGACTCATACAGGGGGTTGAAGCGGACCTGCTTGATGTCCGGATGGGTGCGTGCCAAGTTGCCCTGCTGGATGCCGTTCTGGTCCAGCACGAAGCAGCGTTTGACACCGTCCATTTGCAGCAGTTGTTCACAGGCGGCCCGGAAAGGCACGCCCCGGGCCACCAGGTGGCAGGTCTCCATGATCTCGAAGCGCAGCAGGCGCAGGTAGTTTTCCTGATCCCGGCTGTCCTGCAGGGACCATTCACTGGACTGGCTGACCCGTTGGGCCAGCCGGGTCTCGGCCTGCTCGGCGGCCTTTTTCGACACCGGCCCCGGCCTGCCGAACAGGAAGCCCTGCAGCAGGTCCGCCTCGGTGGCCAGGGCAATCCGGGCCAGGGCTTCATTTTCAATGCCTTCCAGCAGCACCAGGCTGCCGCTTTCTCGGATCATCCGGACCAGACTCTCCAGCAGCATGCGGGCCCGGATGTGGTGTTCGGCGTTCACCAGCAGGCTGCGGTCCAGCTTCACGATCAGAGGGTTGATGCGCCACAGGCGCTCGAAGTTGGAGTCGCCCATGCCGAAGTCGTCGATGGCGATCTGAAAGCCCTGTTCCCGGGCCCTGTGGATAAAATCCAGCAGGGCATCGGTGTTATCGGACGCCGCCTCCACCAGCTCCAGCACGATCCGCTCCGGCGGAATGCCGCAGCGGCGGCAGTGGCTGGCCAGGCGCTCCAGGGAAGCCGTAGGCTGGGTGCAGGTCTGGGGGGTGATGTTGAGGAACAGCCACACCGGCAGGGACTTGCCACCGAAGTGCTCCAGGTGTCGTTGCAGCAGGTGGCTGTCCAGCTCGAACACCTGATCCTGGCTGGCCGCGAGCTCGAACAGACTGACCGGAGAGATTGGCGTACCGTTGCGCTTGACCCGGACCAGGGCTTCGTAGCCAACCAGTTTCTGTTGCGTGGGACAAAAAATCGGCTGGTACACCGACTCGAAATCGTGGCTGAGGATAATGTCCGGGTCAACCGTATCATGCATGCGCCGGCCTTTGCGCCACGAGAGTCTGACTACGCTGCTCATGAGCAGGACCCTTCGTTTGAAGTCTGGTGAACAGCCGTCCTGGCCATGCTAGGTTTAGGGAGCCCTGGATGAACGCCGAATGGTCCCGGCGGCCCGAAGGCTCCGACATGCACGAATTCCGTACGCGAATTCCGTGCCAAGGCGCCAACGCCTTGAAATGGTTAATCTTTGATCAGAGTGTACAACAAACGCCAGGTACCGGTGCACCAAAAGCGGGCGGAAGGCCCGGGCTGATCACCGGAATGCACCAAAACGGAAAGAGTCATGAGCCAACACAGCCAGTTCCGATTGTTCGCCCAACGGCGTTTTCTGCCCTTCTATCTGACCCAGTTTTCCGGTGCCTTCAACGACAACCTGTACAAGAACGCCCTGCTGCTGTTGATCACCTACGGTGCCGGTGACGTGTTGGGCCTGTCGGTGAACCTGATCGTCAACCTGGCGGCGTTCCTGTTCATCCTGCCGTTTTTTCTGTTTTCCGGGGTTGCTGGCCAGGTGGCCGACCGCTACGAGATGTCGACCATTATCCGCCTGGTGAAGCTGGCGGAAATCGTCATCATGGGTCTGGCCGCGGTCGGGCTCTGGTTCGGCTGGTGGGGGTGGCTGCTGGTGCTGCTGTTCCTGATGGGCACTCAGTCCACCTTCTTCGGACCGGTGAAGTACGCCATCCTGCCGAAGGTGCTGGACGACAGCGAACTGGTGGGGGGCAACGGCCTGGTGGGCATGGGCACTTTCGTGGCGATCCTGCTGGGGACCATTGCCGCCGGTCTGATCATGGGGCTGGACCAGGCCGCCCGAGTGACCGCCGTGGCGGTGGTGGCGATGGCGGTGGCGGGCTACCTCGCGGCCCGGCAGGTACCCTGGGCGGGCTCGGACAACCCCGACCTGGTGGTGCGTGTGCGCCCGCTGCGGGACACGTGGCAGCTGATGGGGGTGGCGGCCGAACGGCGGCACGTACTGCAAGCGGTGCTCGCCATCTCCTGGTTCTGGTTCCTGGGGGCCGCCTATCTGACCCAGTTTCCCAACTTCGCCAGGACTTGGCTGGCCGGCGACGAAACCGTGGTCACCCTGCTGCTGGCGCTGTTCACCATCGGCATCGCCGTCGGTTCCATGCTGTGTGAGCGGCTGACCCGCCATCGCATCAGCCTGACACCGGTGCCCTGGGGTGCGCTGGGCCTGACCCTGTTCGGAATCGACGTCTATCTGGCGGTGCCGGAGGTGCCCCAGGCCTCGGACTGGTGGCGGCTACTGACCGATCCGGCGTACCGGCGCGTGCTGATTGACCTCACCGCCATCGGTGTCTGCGGCGGCCTGTTCATCGTTCCCCTGTACGCCTACATCCAGCACGAAACTCCGGACAACCGGCGGGCGCGGATCATCGCCGCCCTGAACGTGATCAATGCCCTGTTCATGGTGGCCAGCGCGCTGTGTGGCATGCTGCTGCTGGGTGGGCTGGAGATGACCATACCGGCGTTTTTCTTGAGCCTGTCCCTGATCAACGGCTTGGTGTTGCCGGTGGTGGTCCGCTTGCACCGGCGGAATCACCGACTTACTGTGGACAACTAGTCGGAAAAACTCCGGATAGCCGTTGAAATGTTTTTTTAATATCAATACAAAACAACGGCTTAACCTGTGTTTTATGGGGTATGGAAAGCCTCCCAATCTGTGGATAACTTTTTGAATTGTTTTCTCAGAAGAGCGTTCCAAGCGCCTGAAAAATAGCCAATTTCGGTTTTTACGTATGCCGGTCGGGGAGGGGGCGGAGTGTTTTCCACAGATGTGCACCGGTTTCCGACTTTCCTGTTCCCGGTCGGCTTGGTTAAAATTTGTGCATTCCGACTGCAATTTACCGGGCAAGGCGCTATACTCGCCGCCCTGTTTTCATCCCCCCGATTTCCGAGGTGAAGAGTGGAGTTTCCGACCCGTTTCGATGTCATTGTCATTGGTGGTGGCCACGCCGGTACCGAGGCCGCGCTGGCGGCCGCGCGCATGGGCTGCCAGACCCTGCTGTTGACCCACAACATTGAGACGCTGGGCCAGATGTCCTGTAATCCGGCCATCGGCGGGATCGGCAAGAGCCACTTGGTCAAGGAAATCGACGCGCTCGGTGGCGCCATGGCGCGGGCCACCGACCGCGCCGGCATCCAGTTCCGGGTGCTGAACAGCCGCAAGGGGCCGGCGGTGCGTGCCACCCGGGCGCAGGCGGATCGGGTCCTGTATAAGGCGGCCATCCGGAACATGCTGGAAAACCAACCGAACCTGCTGCTGTTCCAGCAGGCGGCGGACGACCTGATTGTGGAAAACGACCGGGTGACCGGGGTGGTGACCCAGACCGGCATCCGCTTCAACGCCAAAACCGTGGTGCTGACCACCGGTACCTTCTTAGGGGGCGTGATCCACATCGGCCTGCAGAGCCACGCCGGCGGTCGTGCCGGTGACGCGCCGGCGAATGCACTGGCGCGCCGGCTGCGGGAACTGCCGTTCAACGTCGGCCGGCTCAAGACCGGCACGCCGCCGCGCATCGACGCGCGCTCGGTGGACTTCTCCGTGATGCAGGAACAGTGGGGCGACCAGCCGACGCCGGTGATGTCCTTCATTGGCAGCCGCGACGAGCACCCGCGCCAGGTGTGCTGCTACGTCACCCGCACCACCGAGCAGACCCATGACATCATCCGCAGCGGCTTCGACCGCTCGCCCATGTTCACCGGCAACATCGAAGGCGTGGGCCCGCGTTACTGTCCGTCCATCGAGGACAAGGTCAACCGGTTCGCGGACAAGGATTCACACCAGATTTTCGTGGAGCCGGAGGGGCTGACCACCCACGAGCTGTATCCCAACGGCATTTCCACCAGCCTGCCGTTCGACATCCAGCTGGCGGCGGTACGCTCCATTCCGGGGTTTGAGAACGCCCACATCACCCGGCCGGGCTACGCCATCGAGTACGATTACATCGATCCCCAGGACCTGCGCCACACCCTGGAGACCAAGTACATCCGCGGCCTCTATTTCGCCGGCCAGATCAACGGCACCACCGGTTACGAGGAAGCCGGCGCCCAGGGCCTGCTGGCGGGCATCAACGCCGCCCTGCGGGCCCAAGAGAAGGAGCCGTGGTACCCGCGCCGGGACGAAGCCTACCTCGGGGTGCTGGTGGACGACCTGATCACCCTGGGCACCCGGGAGCCCTACCGCATGTTCACCAGCCGCGCGGAGTACCGGTTGCTTCTGCGCGAGGACAACGCCGACCTGCGCCTGACCGAGATCGGCCGCCGGCTGGGTCTGGTGGACGATGAACGCTGGCGCCGGTTCAACGACAAGCGCGAGGCGATCGTGCGTGAACGCCAGCGCCTGGAAACCACCCGCGTGCATCCGGGCACCGAGGCCGGCGACCGGGCCAACGGTTTTCTCCGCCAGCCGATGACCCGGGACCAGTCGCTGGCCGAGCTGCTGCGCCGTCCGGAAATGACCTACGCACAGATCGCGGAGATCTCCGGCGAGCAGGCCGACGACGCGCAGGTGGCGGAACAGGTGGAAATCGAGATCAAGTACGAGGGCTACATCTCCCGCCAGGCCGACGAAATCGAGCGCCTGCGCCGGCACGAAAACACGCCGCTGCCGGCGGATCTGGACTACGACGTGATCGGCGGCCTATCCAACGAGATTCGCCAGAAGCTCAAGGCCGCCCGTCCCGAGACCGTGGCCCAGGCCTCCCGCATTCAGGGCGTGACCCCGGCGGCGGTGAGCCAGATTCTGGTGTACCTGAAAAAGCGGGACCTGCTGCAGAAGCAAAGTGCCTGAGGCCCGCACCATGAACCATTCGCTATGGCCGGGCCAGCTCCGTGATGGGCTGGCCCGGATGAACCTGTCCCTGAGCGAAGGCCAGCAGCGGCGACTGCTGGCCTTCCTGTCCCTGCTGTGCAAGTGGAACCGGGCCTACAACCTGACCGCGGTGCGTGACGAGCGCCAGATGGTCTCGCGCCAATTGCTGGACAGCCTGAGCATCCTGCCCTGGGTGCGCGCCGACCATCTGCTGGACGTGGGAGCCGGTGGCGGTCTGCCGGGCATTCCCCTGGCCATCGCCCTGCCGGAACGGCGCTTCACCTTGCTCGACAGCAACGGCAAGAAGACCCGTTTCCTGAACCAGTGCGTGCTGGAGCTGGGCCTGGACAACGTCGAGGTGATCCATGGCCGGGCCGAAGCCTGCCGGCCGGAGCAACCGTTCCGGCAGATCAGCAGCCGTGCCTTCACCGCCCTGGACAACTTGGTGGACTGGTGCGGCCGGCTGCTGGCCGACGACGGTGAGTTCCTTGCCATGAAAGGCCTGTTTCCGGATGATGAAGTGGCTGCCCTTCCGGCGGGCTGGCAGGTAAAATCCAGCCACGCCCTGACGGTGCCCGGCGCCGACGGTGAGCGGCATTTGCTGATCGTGGCCCGATCGGATCAATCTCGGAACCCCGCAACAGGAGGCGAAACATGGCGCGCGTGATTGCAGTGACCAATCAGAAAGGCGGTGTCGGCAAGACCACCACCTGCGTCAACCTGTCCGCCTCCCTGGCCGCCACCAAGCGCCGTGTGTTACTGGTGGACATGGACCCCCAGGGCAACGCCACCATGGGCAGTGGCGTCGACAAGAACACTCTGGAGCTGTCCGGTTACGACCTGCTGACCAAACGAGCCACCGCCGAGGAGGTGATCGTGACGGTCGAAGCCGCCGGATTCGACCTGATGCCGGCCAACGGCGACCTGACCGCCGCCGAGGTGGAGCTGATGAATGAGATCGGCCGGGAACACCGGCTCCGGCTGGCGCTGAACAAGGTCCGGGAGAACTACGACTACATTCTGATCGACTGCCCGCCGTCGCTGAGCCTGCTGACCGTCAATGCCCTGTCCGCGGCCGATTCGGTGCTGATCCCGATGCAGTGCGAATACTATGCGCTGGAGGGGTTGGCGGCCCTGATGAACACCGTCGAGCAGATCCAGGAGACGGTGAACCCGAATCTGGAGATCGAGGGGCTGCTCCGTACCATGTACGACCCGCGCAACAGCCTCACCCTCGATGTCTCCGCCCAGTTGTCCGAATACTTCGGCGACAAGGTGTACCGGGCGGTGATTCCCCGCAATGTGCGGCTGGCCGAAGCGCCCAGCTATGGTTTGCCGGCGCTGAAATACGACCGTTCCTCCAAGGGTGCGGTGGCCTACTTGGCGCTGGCTGGGGAAATGGTGCGCCGCCATGGTTCAAAAAAGACATCCGCGCCGGTGGCGGTGTAACATAGGGCGCCCTCGGGTCACGAAGCATCATTTTGTTCAACGGGAAGAATGACAGACACCATGGCGGCGAAAAAACGAGGATTGGGTGAGCGTGGACTCGGGGCTCTGCTGCAGGGCTCCAAGGTGTCCCTGAATCCGGAGGACAAGGACCGCGACGGCGAACTGCGCGACATCCCCGTCGACCTAATCCAGCGCGGCCGTTACCAGCCGCGTCGGGACATGGACCCGGCCGCGTTGCAGGAACTGGCCGATTCCATCCGGCAGCAAGGCGTGATGCAGCCGGTGGTGGTGCGCGCCATCGCCGAGGGCCGTTACGAGCTGATCGCCGGCGAGCGCCGCTGGCGTGCCGCGCAAATGGCGGAACTGGACCGGATTCCGGCAATCATCCGTGATGTGCCCGATGACGCCGCCATTGCCATGGCGCTGATCGAGAACATCCAGCGCGAAAATCTCAATCCTATTGAAGAAGCCTTTGCCCTGCAGCGACTGCAGGATGAGTTCGGCCTGACCCAGGCCCAGGTGGCCGAAGCGGTGGGCAAGTCCCGGACCACCATCACCAACCTGCTGCGGCTGATCGGCCTGACCGAGGACGTGCGGGTGATGCTGGAACATGGCGATCTGGAAATGGGCCACGGCCGGGCCATGCTCACCCTGCCGCCGGAACAGCAGATACAGGTGGCCCGCCAGGTGGTTGCCAGATCCCTGTCGGTGCGCCAGACGGAAGCGCTGGTGCGGCGTCTGCAACAGGAGAAGGCGCAGCCGGAAGCTGCCGGGCGTCGGGAACCGGACCCCAATATCCGTGCGCTGCAGGATGACCTGTCGGAACGCCTGGGGGCCCGCGTCTCCATCAATCATGGCAAGCGGGGCAAGGGCAAAGTGGTTATCGAATACAGTTCGCTGGATGAGCTCGACGGTATTCTGGGCCATATACGCTGAGCGACCGGAAATTCCTGAAAATCATCCTAAAGTATCCATTCGGGCCGGAAACACCACATCTGGGTGTAGCACAAGCCTGAGAAAACAATCTGTGTAAAAGCAGGCTTTCCCACGTTGAAGCATGGTTAAATTTTCGCCATTTTTCCGTCAGGTTATGTTGAACCGCTACCGGTTAACACATATAATTTCGCGCGCTTGGAATGACAGCTGGTGATATGAGCCGTTCAATGAAAGCCATCACGTACGTGCCGCTGAAGCAGTGGCTGACCATAGAGATGGCCGCTCTCACCATTCTGAGCCTGTTGTGGTTGCTGGAAAGTCGTTTGGCTGGGTATTCCGCGTTTATCGGCGGTCTTATTTTTGTCATACCAAACGCTTACTTTGCTCACCGGACGTACCGGTACCAGGGTGCAAGGCAGATGCACCTGGCCGTCAGCAACATTTTCAGGGCAGAGAGCATCAAGCTCGCCCTTACCGCAGTGTTTTTTGCGGCCGTTTTTACTTTAATGGAGCCAGTACACGTACCGGCTCTGTTATTCACTTTTGCTGTGATGGTTGTGTTGGGTACGGCATTGCGCTGGCTCATCCAGCCACGACCACAGCGATGACTGGACGAGAGCAGTATGGCAGCTGATACCCCAGTAGAGTATATAAAACACCACCTCACCAACCTTACCTATGGCAAGCTCCCGGAAGGCTAT
>MDTD01122444.1_pt1 | contig 18000 bp, 19 predicted proteins | sample 811221 | NCBI WGS metagenome assembly MDTD01 (sample SAMN05326646, study PRJNA326480) | marine metagenome | isolation source: seawater | place: Pacific Ocean: South West | collected 2011 | reverse complement strand
TGTCAGCCCTTGCATCTTCATCTCTAAAACATGGTGCTATCTGAAAATATCTGTCAAATCCTGACACCATTACTAATTGTTTAAATTGTTGTGGAGCTTGAGGTAAAGCATAGAATTTTCCTGGATTTAATCTACTTGGTACTAAAAAATCTCTTGCACCCTCAGGACTTGAGGAGGTTAAAATTGGAGTTTGAAATTCTAAAAAACCTAACTTATTCATTTCATTTCTAATGAAAGAAATTACATTTGATCTTAAAATAATATTTTCGTGAATTTTTTTTCGTCTTAAATCCAAAAAACGATACTTTAGCCTGATTTCCTCAGCATATTCTTGGTCACTAAAAACAGGTAATGGAAGTTCTTTACATTTACCAAGAATTTTAAAACTTTTAATGATAACTTCTATTTCTCCTGTATTAATTTCCTTATTTATTGAATCACCAGATCTTTTTACTACTTTTCCATCAATTTTAATAACTGTTTCTAACTGTAACTTTTCTAATTTTTCAAAATTAGAATTTTCTTTATCAATTATGCACTGTGTTACACCATAATTATCTCTTAAATCTATAAATAAAAGATTACCATGGTCCCTTTTTTTATTTATCCATCCAGAAATAGTTACTTGGTCACCTGCGTGATCTAATTGTAATTCATCACAGTTATGCGTTCTATATTTATTCAATTAATCTCCTAACACCTCTCTAATAATTTTTAAGTCAATTGATTTTTTTTTTTTTAAACTTAATTGATCAATTTTATATATGAAATCATATATTTTGCTATAAGATCTATCTATCCTTTTGACAATATAATTAATCAATTTATTATCTAAAGATATTTGTCTATCGGATAAATTTTTTATAATAATTGCAAAAATTAATTCATCATCTGGTCTCTCGATTTTAAATAAAAGAAAATTTTTAGCTCTTGATGTTAAATCCTTTAAGTCAAAATTTAAATAAACAATTGGTTTTATTGATGTAACTATAATGTATTTGTTATCTTGCTCTATAATATTTAAAAGACTAAATAAAAGTTTTTCATCTATCTCAGATGTAAGATTTTCTAAAATTATATTTTCATAAATCTTCAATTTTTTCAAATCATCATTTTTTAATGAATTTGAATTTAGTAGAATGCCTTTATTTTTTTTTAAAAAAATTTCCATTAAATGAGTTTTGCCTGATAGTTTGTCCCCAATAATGTTAACAAATTTTCTTTCCCATTTTGGCCATAAATTTAAAAAATCAAAAACATGCTTGTTACTTTTTGAAATAAAAAAATCATCATTTTTGAGATTTTTATCATAATCAAATTTGATTATTGTTTGATTTGAATCTCTCATTCTAAAATCCAAATTTTTTTTTGAGTATTTATTTTATAATTTTTAGTTTTCATTATATTAATAAAACTTTGAACAGTTCCATTAAATAATACTTCATAAAATATAAATTCTTTATCAAATTTTTGAACAAAATAATCGTTTACTAATTCTATATCATTTAACACTAATTCAAAATTATTTGATTTTTTTAGATCATCATTTCTAATTTTAATTATAATAGGTAGTTTGATCGATGTATTTATTTCATTTATCTTTTTCCATGTATCCTCAAATGAGTTTTTTAGACTGTCTATCATAAAATTAAGGCTTTTTTCATTATTAAAATCGAGAGACTTGAACGAGTTATTTTTAATAACTTCTTTTTTTCCACTATAAATTTTTGATAACACTCTAATTTCATTTTTGTTTTTAAAAATTAAAGATATTATAGAGTTTTTTAAAAAATATTTTTTTGTAATCTCTCTAAAATCATATGTTTCAATTATATCTATTTTCCCTTTTATTAGATTGAAATCCTCAAGATCTTCGGCTGGTAACAAATAGTTAATTAATTCATATTTTTCAGTTTTACTATTCCAATTATTATAAATTGGATTATTAGAAAAAATAGTTAAATCATTTATACTTTCATCAATTATAATAGGTATAAATAGAAAAGTTTCTCTAACGATTTGAGATGGAAAAATATTTTTTTTATTTAAAAACTTCAAAATCTTTTTTTTATTGAAAGATACTCCTAAGTTAACGTAGTAGATCTGATCTACAAATTTTTCTTCTTGAATAGAAAAAGTTTCAATCATACTTTTTATTTCAATTAATTTTATTGGTTCTATTTTTTTAAAATCAGAGGATTTAACTAAAGAGTAAATCAATTCAATAAAGGCTTTTTTAAATCCAGAATCGATAACTTTATTTTTATCAAAATTATTTTCAAATGGCCTAGAAATTTCTATATTAACGATTTCAAAAGATTTTGCTTGTACTTGCGCTGTGGAAAAAAAAAATATTATTAAAGATTGAATTAAAAAAAATATATATAAACGTTTTATAAAATGCATACTAAATTTAAAATCCATAATAATGAATAAAAATCTCTTTACCTATAAAAAAAGCGGGGTAAATATAAATGCTGCTGACAAATTCGTAAATTTCATATCCAATATTTCATCAAAAAAAAGAGGCAATAAAAAGAATAATAATATCGGCGGTTTTGGCTCAGTGTCAGATTTACCAAAAGATATAAGAAATCCAAAAATTATAGCTTGTACTGATGGAGTTGGGACAAAAATCGAAATTGCAAACTTACTAAATAAATATGACACAATAGGAATAGACCTCGTTGCAATGAGTGTAAATGATCTAATTGTTCAAGGGGCTAAACCTTTAATTTTTTTAGATTACATATCAATTAATAAGATCAACTTAAAAAAAATGAAATCAATAATACGTGGGATAGTAAAAGGATGTAATATTGCAGAGTGTAGTTTAGTTGGTGGTGAGACCGCTGAAATGCCTGATACTTATGAAAAAGGTAAATTTGATATTGCTGGTTTCGCAGTTGGAATTGCGAATAAAAAAAAAATTCTAAACAAAAAAAAAATTAAAAAAGATGATTTAATTTTAGCAGTTCCATCAAGTGGATTGCACTCAAATGGATTTTCATTAGTAAGATATTTGTTAAAAAAAAGAAAGATTAATATTAAAAAAAATACTTTTTTAAAAAATGAGCTAATAAAACCTACTAAAATCTATGTGAAAGAAATTTTAAATATTGTAAATAAAAATTTGTTAAATGGTTGTGCAAATATTACTGGTGGCGGCTTGGCCGATAATATTAGCAGAGTTATTCCTAATAATTTATGTGCAAATATAGATTTGACTAAAATCAAGCCTCAAAAAATTTTTAATTGGCTTAGAAGTAATAATATTAGTGAAAAGGAGATGTTAAAAACATTCAATTGTGGAGTTGGCTTTTGTTTAATAATCAATCCAAAAAATATTAAAAAAATTAATAAGTATTTTTCAAAAGAATATAAACCTTATATCATAGGAAAAATTTCAAAAGGTAAAAAAAAAGTAAAACTTGATGGCAAAATTAATTGGCTATAAGACAGTTAAAACTGCGGTATTTATTTCTGGAAAAGGTAGTAATTTAAGATCATTAATAAAATTTTCCAAAACAAGAAAATCACCGATATCTATAAATTTAATTATCTCGGATAATTCTAAAGCTGAGGGTTTAAAATATAGTAAAATAAATAAAATTAAAAAAAAAGTATTTAACTTTAAAAAAAAATATAAAGTTGAAAATAAAATACTTCGTATCTTAAAAAACTACGACATTAGAATGATTTTTTTGGCTGGTTTCATGAAAATTTTATCCAAAAATTTTATTATTAAATTTAAAGGCAAAATTTTAAATATTCATCCTTCGCTACTACCAAAATATAAAGGGTTAAATACTCATAAAAGAGCTTTGGATAATGATGAAAAATACTCAGGGTGCACGGTACATTTTGTTAATTCGAAATTAGATTCTGGTAAAATTATTTTACAAAAAAAAGTAAAAATTAAAAAAAATGAAACTGAGAGCTCTCTTGCTAAAAAAATACTTGCTCAGGAGCACAAACTTTATCCTAAAGCCATATTAAATATTTTTAATCTTTGAAAAAAAAATTAATTTCTATTTTAGCATTATCGACACTATCAGAACCATGCACAGAATTTTTATCAATTGAAATACCATATCTTTTTCGTATAGTCCCATCTTCTGCATCTTTTGGATTAGTAGCACCCATAAGATCTCTATTTCCTTTCACTGCGTTTTCTTTTTGAAGAATCATAACAACTATTGGTCCAGAAGAGAGATAATTACATAGATCACTGTAAAATGGCTTAGTTTCATGAACTTTATAAAATTTTTCAGCCTCAGATTTTTCAATTTGAATTTTTTTTTCTTTTAAAATTAAGAATCCATTGTTTTTAAAAATTTCTTTAATTTCATTTTCAAGATGTCTTTCTACTGCATCAGGTTTTATTATTGATAATGTTTGTTCAATATTACTCATAATTGTTATCAATTAATTTATTTAATAATCTAACACCATATCCTGTCGCTCCTCCCGAGTTGAGAGCTCCACCATATTTAGAAAATGCCATTCCAGCAATATCTAAATGTGCCCAAGGAGTTTTATTTAAAATAAATCTTTGTAAAAACTGTGCAGCTGTGGTCGACCCTGCTCCACCAACATAGTTTATATTTTGCATATCTGCATTTTTTGAATCAATTAATTTATCATAATTTTTATTAAGAGGCATTCTCCAAACTTTTTCCTCAACACTCTCTCCAGCGTCAATTAATTGTTTTGATAATTTATCATCATTTGAAAATAAACCTGCATATTCAGACCCTAATGAAACAATAATTGCTCCTGTTAAAGTTGCTAAATCAATAATAAATTTTGGCTTAAATTTTTCTTCAGTATAAGTAAGAGCATCAGCAAGCACTAACCTTCCTTCTGCATCAGTATTTAGAATTTCAACTGTTTTTCCACTATAGGACTTTACAATGTCTCCCGGTCTTTGTGCATTGCCACCTGGCATGTTTTCAACAAGTCCAACAACTCCTACTGCATTTACTTTAGCTTTTCTTAATGCCAAACTTTTCATTAGACCAACTACAACAGCTGAACCTGCCATGTCGTAAGTCATATCTTCCATAAATTTTGCAGGCTTCAAAGAAATTCCACCTGTATCAAAACAAACTCCTTTTCCGACAAAAGCAAGAGGTTTTGATTTATTTTTTAGTCCATTCCATTCCATTGTAACTAGATACGATCCTCTAATACTGCCTTGGCCAACACCAAGTAAAGTATTCATTCCTAATTTTTTCAATTTTTTTTCATCATAGATGTTTATTTTTAAACCAAACTTTCTTAAAGAATTGATTCTTTTAGCGTATTCATCTGGATGTAAGATATTTCCTGGCTCTGAAACTAAATCTCTTGCGTAAAAAGTTCCTTCCTCGATCGCATTAAATTTTTGCTGTTCTTTAGAACTTGGTATATTTTTACCAGTTACATTTATAGTAATAATTTTTTTGCCTTTTTTTGTTTTGTATTTTTCAAATTTATAAGATTTTAATCTAATTCCATGCAAAAAATGTCCCAGTAAATTTTTTGATTTATTGATAATTGTTTCTGAATAAACATTATACTCAATTTTTTTTGGGGATTTGTTAAAAATATTAAAACACTCAGCTCCTAAATTTTCTGCTTCGAAATTAGAGAGATCTTTTTTAAAAGAAATTAAAATAATTTTTTTTTTAGAGTTAATATCAAAAAAAATTGACTTTTTTTTATTATCTTTGGCTTTAAGCAAATCGGATATATATGAATATTCTCTACTTGAAATATATTTTTTTATAGTCGAAATATCGAAGTTTTCGTTAACAAATAATATTAAATTTTCACTAGATTTGTTAAAAACTCGGTTTTTAAAATTAATTCTGATATTCATAAAATTTCAATTCAATCTATACGAGATAATGTTATATATGAACAAACTAATAATATTTCAATGGAAAAATTAATATTTAGGAAATTAATAACTGACATCACTCTTAGAGCACTAATAATTACATTCTCATTGGGTTTAATTGTGTGGATAATTCAAGCTGTTAATCATTTAGATTTTGTAATAGATGATGGTCACAATTTTCAAATATATTTCTTTTTTAATCTTTATAATTTTCCAAAAATTATACATAGAATTTTACCCTTTGTGTTTGCAATCTCACTTTTTTTTGAATTATTAAAATATGAAAAAAATAATGAATTGTTAATTTTTTGGACGAATGGAATTAGCAAAATGAAACTAATAAAAAATTTAATTAACTTTACAATAATTGTAACTATAATTCAGATTATTATTGGTAGCTTTCTCTCTCCATCTAGTCAGTATAAAGCTAGATTATTTCTTAAAGAATCTAATATGGATTTTTTACCAAATTTGATTAAGCAAGGAAAATTTATAGACACTATTTCTGGATTGACAATTTTTATAAATGAAAAAACTAAAAATAATTCTTTTAGAAATATTTATATTCAGGAGGGTGAATTTTCAAATTTTAAAGAAAACAATAATCAAATTATTTATGCGAAAGAAGGTTTCTTAATTGATAGTGATAAAAAGCTATTTAGACTTTTAGATGGAAAAATAGTTGGAACTAATAATAACAGATTAGTAAGTTTTGAATTTGATAAGATTGATTATGATTTATCTAAATTTTCTTCCAGATCGATAAAAAAACCAAAACTGCAAGAAATACCATCCTTAAAATTAATTAGATGTTCTTATAGCTTATATTTTGAAAAAATTTATTTAGATGATTTATTTATTTGTGAAAAAAATAAATTAAAAAATATTAATCAAGAATTATATAAACGATTTATTAAACCGATCTACTTACCAATTTTAACTTTAATTTGTTGTTTTTTATTTACTTTTTCAAAGGAGCAAATGAATTACACATTTAAAACTATTAAAGTTTTTTTATCAATTTTTTCTATATTAGTTGTGTCGGAAATTCTATTGAGATACATTGAAGCTTCAAATATTTATTTTTTATTATTAATTTCTGTGCCACTCATCATTTATTTTACAATTTATATCTTTTTAACTAATAAGGTTAAATATGGTTAAAACTTTTGATAAATATTTTATAAGCTTGTTTTTAAAAAAATTATTATTGCTTTTTTTAATATTTTTTTCTTTGATATTTATACTTACAATTTTTGAGGAAATTACTTTCTTTAGTGATACAAAAACGAAATTCTATCTTCCTTTTCTGGTTGCAGCTTTTGATGTTCCCTCAACACTATTAGAAATATTTCCATTTATTATTTTGATCTCTGTTCAATTGTTTTTTTTGGAAATTATGAAGAAAAAAGAGAATGAATTAATTAAATTTAATGGTCTTGATAATTTATATCTAATAAAGTTGTTAACTTTATGCGCCTTTTTATTAGGAATAATTGTTATTACAATTTATTACCCATTTTCATCAAAATTAAAATTTATATATTTTGATTTAAAAAATCTTCATTCGAAAGATGGCAAATATTTAAAACATTACAGTGAAAATGGTTTATGGATTAAAGATGAGATCAAAAATGAGATTTTTATTATAGATAGCTCAACAAAAAAAAATGACGAATATTTAGATAACGTCTTTATTTCAAAGTTTGATAAAGAATTTAATTTAATTGAAAACATTTTCTCAAAAAAGGTAAATATAAGATCAAACAAATGGATTGTTGAAGCCCCAATATTTTTTAAGGACAATAAACAAATCCAATCAAATAATGACATAATTTTAGAAAGTCATTTCAATGTTGAAAAAATTAACAAAACTTTCATGAACTTGAATTCTTTTAATTTTATTCAATTAGTTGATGCAAAAAAAGAGAACGAATTACTAGGATATTCTTCTCAAGAAATCGATTTACATATTTTGAAAATAATAACTTTGCCTGTTTATTTTAGTATAATGGTTATTATTTCATCAATAATTATGTTAAATATCAAAAAGAATAGACCCTATATATTCCATGTAATTTTAGGAATAACGCTTTCAGTGATAATTTACTACATTAGTAACATTTTTGATGTTTTTGGATTGACGAATAAAATTCCAATTTTTTTATCTGTAATTTTTCCAATGATTTTACTCAGCATTTTTTCAATAATAGCTTTACTCAGTGTCAATGAAAAATAAAATTTATATTATCGCCATAATTTTTTTAATTCAAATTTCTTTAATTGGTAAAATAAATGCTAAAGAAATTAAATTTAATGCTGAAGAGATAGAAATTTTGAAAGTGGAAAATTTAACTATTGCTAATAATGGTATTGCTATTATTGAGGAGGACAATATTACTTTGGAAGGAAAACAAATAAAATACTATAAAGATCAATTTTTAATGGTAGTGAATGAGGGTAAAATAATTGATACTGCTAAAAATTTTGAAATAAAATCAAAAAATATAGAATATAAAATTGATGAATCTTATTTAGATTTTAAAGATACAGTAAGGATAAAAGATAAAAAAAATAATTTAAAAATAGATTCAAATGAAATTAATTACGATATTAAAAATCAAAAAATTATTGGTACTAAAAATTCTAAAATAACTGATCGTTTCGGAAATACTTATAATATCAAAGAGTTTGAATATTCAATTAACACCAAAATAATTAAATTAGTTACAGTTAAAGTTTTAGATATAAATGAAAATAGATTTATTTTAGATATGGCTTTTTTAGATTTAAATAAAAATGAGTTAATTGCAAAAGATATAAATTTAAATTTTAAACCGTCAGACGAGACAGAAAATGAACCTAGATTAAAAGGGAGAAGTTTAGTAAGTAATGAAAATATTACATTGGTGGAAAAAGGAACATTTACACTATGTAAAAAAAGAAAAGGATGTCCACCATGGGAAATGAGTGCTGACAAAATAAAGCATGATAAACAAAAGAAAACTATCAATTATAAAAATGCTAGTTTAAAAATTTATGATAAAAAAGTTTTTTATTTCCCTAAATTCTTTCATCCGGATCCAACCGTCAAAAGGCAGTCTGGATTTTTAACACCAAAATTACAAGATAATGATGTATCTGGATTATCTTTTAATTTACCTTATTTTTTAGCTGTTGCAGAAAATAAGGATATGACTCTTAACCCTAGATTTTTTGTAGATGATAAGTTTTTATTACAATCAGAATTAAGACAAAAAAATAAAAATTCAAATCATATTGCTGATTTAAGTCAATATATTTCTGATGGAAGTTCGAAAGGACATTTATTTTACAATTTTAACAAAAATTTTAAAAGTGAGAATTTTGATTATATTGGATTAGATGTTCAATTAAACCAAGTAACAGATGAGACATACTTAAAAGCTTATAAACTCAAAAGCCCAATTATAACAAATTACACTGAACTTACAAACTCAATAAAAATTGTTGCTTTAGATCAAACTCAAACTCTTAATGCTAATTTAGACGTATACGAAGATTTGAGTAAATTAGATAATGATAAATATGAATATGTACCAAATTTCAGTTTTTCCAAAATTATTAATGAAAGTTATTCCTTTAACTCTCAAGGATATTACAAAAACTATAATACCAATATAACCGAAAAAGTTTTGGTTAATGATTTTAAATTTGAATCTTTACCAAAATATCTGAATAGTGGAATAATTAATGAAAAAGTATTTTCGGTTAAAAATGTAAACTACGATGCAAATAATTCAAGAAATTTCAAGAATCAAGATACTGTCGAATTAAATCCTACTTTTCAGACTAATTATTCAATGCCTTTGAAAAAAAACACTCAAAACTTTACAAATATGATTACACCAAAATTTTCAATTAGATTAAGTCCAAACTTCACAAGAAATTTAAGAAATAAAGATAGAAAAATCAATTATCAAAACATTTATAATCTAAACAGAATAGGGGTATTGGACTCTGTAGAGGGTGGATTGTCTGCAACATACGGTTATGAATATACTAAATTTAATAAGAAAAACTTTGATCAAAAAATTAAATTTGGTTTAGCTAATAATTTAAGACTAGAAGAAAATAAAGATTTACCAGGAAGTACTAATTTGGGAAATAAAGTTTCAGATTTTGTAGGTATCCTAGAGTATAAACCAAATGACAAATTTAAGTTTGATTATGATTTTTCTTTTAAAAATAATTTATTAGATACAAATTATGAACTTTATGGATTTGAGTTTTATCTTAATAATCTAACAACTAAGTTTTCTTATTTAAATGAGAATAATAGTATCTTAAAGAATTCATACTTACAAAATGAGACAAATTTCAGGATTAATGAATATAACAGTTTAATATTTAAGACTAGAGAAAATAAAGAAAAAAGCTTTACTGAGTTCTATAATTTAATTTATCAATATCAAAATGACTGTTTAACCGCAGGAATTGAGTATAATAAAGAGTATTATAATGACCAGGATTTGAAACCTTCAGAAAACTTATTTTTTAAAATTTCGATCATTCCATTTGGTGGAATGAATTCCCCAAATCTTAAATGATAAATTTAAAGAAAATAGTAATTTTATTTTTAATATATTTTTCGCTTATCAATTTAAGTTACTCAAAGATAAATTTTAAGATAGTCATGAAAATAAATAATGAGATTATTACATCCTATGATTTAGAAAAAGAAATCAACTACCTTATTGCACTAAATCCTCAATTAAAGAATGTAAATAAAAAAGATCTAAATACTATTGCAACAAAATCTATTGTAAAGGAAGTGATAAGAAAAAATGAAATATTAAAATATAAAAAGTTAGAATTACAAAATCCTCAAATAGCTAATGTGCTTAAAAATCTCATTCAAAACCTTAATTTTTCTAATGAGGAGCAATTGATTAATTACCTAAAGAATTATGATATCTCAATAAATGATTTGAAAAAAAAGATAGAAATTGAGAATGAATGGAAAAATATGATTTATAGTAAATATATAAAAAGTGTAAATATTGATAAAAAAGCATTAACCCAAAAAATCGAGGCTATAAGTAAAAGTAATTTTATTTATGAGTATAATTTATCAGAAATTGTATTTGATATTAAAAATGATATTTCTTTAAAAGAACAGTTAGAAATAATCAAAAAAAGTATATCTGAAAATGGATTTGAAATTGCTGCAAATTATTTTAGTATTTCGGATAGTTCAAAAGTCGGTGGAAAAATTGGATGGATCGCAAAAAATAATCTTTCAAGAATAATAAATGATAAATTAGATAATTTAGAAAAAGGTGATTATACCGCACCAATCAAAGTTGGTAATAATTTAATAATTCTGAAAATAAATGATATTAGAAAAACAAATTATGAAATAGATAAAGACTCGGAATTAAATAGAATGATAATGATTGAAACAACAAAACAATTAGATAAATTTTCTAATATATTTTATAATAAAATTAAACTTAACGCTAAAATAAGTGAATTCTAATCCTATTTTAATACTTCCAGGAGAAGTAAAGAGTATTTTTTTTGAAATTTTTTTTAAATCACTCAAATTAAAAAGATATAAAAGTCCCTTAGTTTTACTTTGTAATAGAAAAATTTTATATAGAGAAATTAATAAGCTAAAATTTAAAAAAAATATCAAAGAAATTAATAAAAAAGAAGTCATAAAAAAAAAATTAAAAAATAATAAACTGTATTTTATAGATATTGCTAACGAAAATCCTGATATTTATGTTAAAAAATCTTTTGAATACGCCTTTCATTTATTAAATAAAGGCTTCACTAATAAACTTCTTAATGGACCAATTAATAAAGCTGAAACTTTAAAAAAAAGTTATATTGGTGTAACAGAATATATTGCCCACTCTTTTAACAAAAAAAAATATGCGATGTTAATCTATAACAAAAATTTATCAGTTTGCCCAGTTACAACTCATTTACCTTTAAAATTAGTTTCGAAAAAAATTACTAAAAAGATGATTAAAGAAAAAATTTTAATTGTTGATAATTTTTTTAAAAAAGTTTTGAGAATTAAACCAAAAATTGCAGTAACAGGTTTGAACCCTCATTGTGAAAGTATTCTAAAATTCAATGAAGATAATAAAATTATTCTACCATTGATTAAATCACTTAAGAATAAAGTGAATATTAAAGGTCCTTATCCATCAGATACAATATTTTTAAAAAATAATAGAAAAAAATTTGATGTTATAATTGGAATGTACCATGATCAAGTTTTAGGACCAATAAAAACACTATACGAATATGATGCTATAAATATCACACTTGGTTTACCTTTTTTAAGAGTTACTCCTGATCATGGACCTAATATTCAAATGATTGGAAAAAATTTATCAAATCCAATTAGTTTAATTAAAGCGTTATGTTTTTTAGATAAGAGATGATCAAGGCTAAAAAAAGTCTAGGACAAAATTTTCTAATTGATAAAAATATTGTAAATAAAATTATAAAAGTGATAAATTTAAAAAATAAAAATATTCTTGAAGTTGGTCCAGGAACTGGAAATCTAACAACTAAAATTCTAGAGGAAAATCCTAGTGAAGTTTTAGTTGTAGAAAAAGACAATGAACTAGTTAAAATATTAAAAGATAAGTTTAATTCAAAAGTTAAAATTATCAATGATGATATATTAAATATACAAGAAAACTCTTTGAGTAACGAAACTCTAACGGTGTTTGGGAATCTTCCCTATAATATTTCAACTGAAATTTTGATTAAATGGATCTTAGGGATAAATAAAAAAAAAATTTGGTTTGATTATTTAGTTCTAATGTTTCAAAAAGAAGTAGCTGAAAGGATTGTATCTAAATACAATACTAAAAATTATGGTAGATTATCAATTCTAACCAATTGGAGATTAAATGTAAAAAAAATTTGTGATATTGGACCTAATAGTTTTTATCCAAAACCAAAAGTTGAAAGCACTCTTTTATTATTTGAACCAAAAAAAAATTTTTTTAATATAGTTGATCCAAAAAATTTGGAAAAAATTACAAGAATTTTTTTTATGCATAGACGAAAAATGATTAAAAAACCATTTTTTCAGTTATTCGATAAAGATAAAAAATTAGCTTTTAAAATGGGAATAAACCTAAATTATAGACCACAAAATTTAGATATACAAACTTATCTTGATCTAACTAAGAAATATGAAAGTTTAACTAGTTAATTTATCAATATGATTTCTAATATAATTTGAGTCATAATCTTTAGACCCATTGATTATCTCGGCATTAATTAAATTTTTTATTTTTAAATAACATTTATTTAAATTGTCATTTATTACTACATAATCATAATTAATCCAATGAAGCACATCTCTCTCAAATTGATCCATTCTTTCTTTTACAATAAGTTTATCTTTCATGTCCCTATTGGATAATCTCTCAAATAAAATTTCTTTACTAGGTGGTAAAATAAAAAAAGTAATTAATTTATAATCTAATCTTTTATTTTTAATCTGGTCCGCTCCTTGCCAATCAATATCAAATAAAACATTTTTTCCTTTATTTAAGTTATCAATTACTGGTGTTCTTGTTGTTCCATAAAAATTATTAAAAACTTTTGCGTATTCTAAAAATTCCTGATTGTTTATTAATCTTTTAAATTCTTTGTCATCTACAAAATAATAATCTTTATTTTGTCGCTCTCCATGTCTAGGTTTTCTGGTTGTATGGGAAATAGAAACTTCATAGTTATCTTGATGTGATAACAAATTTACTAATGTAGTTTTTCCAGCTCCAGAAGGAGAAGATAAAATTACCATTATCCCATCATTGTCTGAGGGCATTTAAATTTTCTAGTTTGCTTTACCTTCAATAAATTTTACAGCATCGCCAACTGTTAAAATTTTTTCTGCTTCACTATCTGAAATTTCTGAGCCAAATTCTTCTTCAAAAGCCATGACTAACTCTACTGTATCTAGGCTATCAGCTCCTAAATCATCAATAAAGCTTGACTCCTCAGTTACTTTTGACTCATCAATTCCCAAATGATCTGCAACAATTTTTTTTACTTTACTTGAAACATCGTCTGACATATTGATCCTTTATTTATTATAATCGTTATTAGTTTAATTACTTAGATTGTCAAGACATATACATACCCCCATTTATATGTAATGTTTCTCCATTAATATAATCAGAATGATTAGAGGCTAAGAAAATAACTGCATTAGCAATATCTTTTGGCTCTCCAAGTCTAGCTGAAGGTATTTTTGAAATTATAAGATCTTTATATTTTTGATCAATTTTATCTGTCATTTCTGTTTTGATAAATCCAGGAGATATACAATTTATATTAATATTCTTTTTTGCATACTCAATTGCGAGAGATTTTGACATAGCAACAATGCCTGCTTTAGACGCAGTGTAATTCGACTGACCTAAATTTCCAGTATGACCTACCACAGAAGTAATATTGATAATTTTTCCTTTTTTATTTTTGAGCATTTTTTTAATGGCAAACTTGCAAATTAAAAAGGTGGATGTTAAATTTATATCGATTACTTTTTTCCATTCTTCTAAGTTCATTCTTATAGCTAAATTATCTTTTGTAATTCCTGCGTTATTTATAATGCAATCAAGGTTTCCACCTAACTCTTTAGATCCTTCATCAATAAAATTCTCAATTTTTTGAGATTGAGATACGTCAAATTGTAATATCTTTATATTTTTAAATTTTTTTTTTAATTCCTCCAATTTTTCACTTTTAGTGCCTGATGCCAGTACATTTGCCCCATTTTCATAAAGTTTTTCTAATATTGAATTTCCAATCCCGCCAGTAGCACCTGTAAGAATGACATTTTTATTTTTTAAATCGTTCATATTTTTAAACTTTCTATATCTGATTGTTGATTTATTGAAGTGATTTTTATATCTTTATATATTCTTTTTATAAGCCCAGATAATACTTTACCAGGACCAATTTCAATAAACTGGTCTACACCTTTATTGATCATATTTAAAATACTTTCTCTCCACCGAACTCGCATTTCAATCTGATTTATTAGTAATTCTTTCAATTCTTTTTCATCTAAAATTTCATTTGCTGTTACATTTGAAATCAGAATGTTATTAGATTTTTGAAAGTCTATTTTTTGTAATTCACTTTTCATAATTTCAGTTGCATTTTTCATTAAAGAACAATGAAAAGGAGCACTCACAGGAAGTTTGATATTTTTAATTCTATTTGTTTTTAAAAATTCACTCAAATTTTTTAAGTCTTTAGTTCTTCCACTAATCACAATCTGACCATTAGAATTATCATTAGCTATATCTGCTTGAAAAAATTTTTTATTTTCTCTTAAAATCTTTTCGATATATTCTATACTTGACCCTAAGACTGCCAACATTCCACCCTCTCCTTCAGGAACTGAGTTTTGCATAGCATTTCCTCTTATTCTTAAGATTTTGATAGTTTGATTAAAATTTAAATATCCAGCGCAAGACAAAGCTGAATATTCTCCTAATGAGTGTCCAGCAAAATATTTAGCTTTATGTAGATCTATATTAAATTCATTTTTAATTACAGAAAATATTGAATAACTTATTAAAAATATAGCTGGTTGAGTATTTGCTGTTAAATTTAAATCTTCTTCTGGACCCTCTAAAATAATATTTGATAGTTTAAAACCTAATACTTCATCAGCTTCTTTGAACAATTTTTTTACTCTACTGTATTTGTTAAAAAATTCCTTACCCATTCCAACTATTTGAGAACCTTGGCCAGGAAAAATTACTGAAAACATTTAAAAATTAATTAATAATTGTTTATTTTACTATTGTAATTGAGATTTTATAATAGTATATCCTCATTTTTTATTAAAGAATTAAAATGAATTTTTACGAACATACAATTATAGCTAGACAAGATACTTCCCCGGCTGAATTAAAACAATTAACTGAGAAATACTCTAAAATAGTTGAAAAAAACGATGGTGAAATTGTTAAAACTGAAAATTGGGGATTACTTAGTTTATCTTATCTTATAAAAAAGAATAAAAAAGGTAGCTACATTCATTTCAAGATAAAAGGTAATGGTAATACGATAAACGAATTGGAAAAAAATGAAGCAATTGATAAAAAACTATTAAGACATTTGACTGTAAAAGTAAAAAAATTTGATTTAGATACCAATTATTTTTCAAAAAAAGAAGATACAGAAAATAAAGAGAGAAAAAAAAAAGATTAAGAACAAATTATGCCTAAGAAACAAAGTAGTAATAAAAGAAATAAACCAAATAATTTTACAAGGCTAAGTATTTTTCAACCAAATAAATATAAATTTAAAAGGAGTTGTCCTTTATCAGCAAAAGGTGCTCCAAAGATAGACTATAAAAATATAAGATTGTTAAAAAAATATATCTCAGAAAATGGAAAGATACTTCCATCGAGAATTACTAATGTCTCACAAAAAAAGCAAAGAGAATTATCTCTTTCAATTAAGAGAGCTCGAAATTTAGCCTTAATATAATGAAAGTAATATTACTCGAGAATGTAAAAAAAATTGGGTCTATAGGCGAAGTAATAGATGTAAAAAGAGGATTCGCAAGAAACTTTTTAATAGCTAACAAAAAAGCTCTTTATGCTTCAAAGGAAAACATCAAACAAGTTGAAAAAATCAAGTCAGATCTTTCAAAAAAAGATAATGAAAAAAAACAAGATGCAAAAAAAATTTTAGAAAAAATAAATAAAAAAGAGTTTTGTGTAAAAAAATTGAGTACAGAAAATAATGAATTATATGGATCTGTCAAACCAACAGAAATTTCAAAACTCATATTTGATGAAAGTAAAATTGAAATAAAACCTTCAATGATACAACCGATTAAAGAAATTAGATCTTTAGGAAAATTTAAAGTTAAAATTTCTTTACACTCTGAAGTTGATGCTGAAATTACAATAGATGTAAAATCAACTGAGATAATTCAATAATTATACAATTTCATCCACAGCGTTTTTTTTAATTTTAAAAGATTATATTTTGAGTAAATTAATATAGATGGAAAGCAATTTAAGTATTGTTAAAGAAAACTTTAAAGAACTGCCAAATAATATTGAAGCGGAACAATCAGTAATAGGTTCAATCTTAGTAACTAACGAAATTTTTGATGAAATTAATAGCATAATTTCGAATATAAATTTTTATGACCCGATGCATCAAAAAATATTTAATGCAATTGAAAGCATGATTTATAAAGGAATGCTTGCAAACCCCATTACACTTAAAAATTATTTTGATAATGAAAAAGATGAGCTCAATATTCCTGATTATTTAGTCAAAATAACAAAATTTTCAACTTCTGTAAGACAAGCGATAGAGTACTCAAAAATTATTTATGATATGTATGTACGAAGAGAGCTAATAAAAATTTCAGAACAAATGATTGATAATGCAAAAGAAAATAACTTAGATAAAAATGGTCAAAATATTATCGAAAATTCTGAAAAACTTCTTTATGAACTAGCAGAAAAAGGAACCTTTAATTCATCTTTGATAAAATTTGATGATGCCATGAAACAAACAATTGAAATGGCATCAGCAGCCTATAAAAATGAAGGAGGAATAGTTGGAGTGCCAACTGGGTTGAGAGACTTAGACGGCAAGTTAGGAGGTCTTCATCAATCTGATCTAATAATTATTGCAGGAAGACCTTCGATGGGTAAAACCTCCCTCGCAACAAATATTGCTTTTAATGCCGCAAAAAATATTCAAGAAAACAGTAAAAAATCCTCAGTGGCTTTTTTTTCATTAGAAATGTCATCTGAACAACTTTCAACAAGAATTATTTCGGAACAAGCTAGAATTGGATCTAATGATATAAGACGGGGGAGAATTTCTAATGAGCAATTCGATCAATTTTTAGAAACATCAAAGAACATATCAGAGCTTCCATTATTCATCGATGAGACACCAGCAATAAGCATTGCAGCAATGAGTAACAGAGCTAGACGAATTAAAAGGTTACACGGTTTAGATTTGATAGTAGTTGATTACATTCAACTAATGAAAGGCTCTTTAAATAATAAAGACGGGAGAGTTCAGGAAATATCTCA
>MDTD01110179.1_pt1 | contig 18004 bp, 14 predicted proteins | sample 811221 | NCBI WGS metagenome assembly MDTD01 (sample SAMN05326646, study PRJNA326480) | marine metagenome | isolation source: seawater | place: Pacific Ocean: South West | collected 2011 | reverse complement strand
TCCCGTGCCCCAGTCCGCAGCAGCTCGGTCAGCGGATCAATAACGTCTTTTTCTGGTTGTGGAAGAGTCTTCAGGGTAGACTTGGCCATGGCGTATCACTTTCTGTTGATTGTTGATCTGGCGTGATCAATCAACAGGATACGCCATCCTTTCTACCTCCTCGTACACCAGAAATGACCATAACTCAAAAATGGCTGTGAGGGAAAACGAGATTGCCGGATTTTGGATCGAATAAACGGGGGCAGGAGCTGCGTTGTTGCAGCCTCTGAGCCGGACTCTGGCATGTGCCGTCCCAGAGCGCCCAGGGAGTTCATCGGCCAGGAACGGGAGTTCTGGGCCTGACGGCAAAGGCAGTGCTAAAAAAACCGCCATCCAATCGTGTGCTAATACGTCAAAATTTTGCAGCCTCGCCCCCACTTGGTTTAACCTTCCTCTCATACTAAAGGCGTACCCGATGCAGGTCGCCGTATGGAAATCATTGGAGCCTTCCAATCCTGGTCCAGTAGCCGGACGGTTCGGACCGCTTTGTCATGGGGCAGTGCGTGAAACCATTCAATGAAGGCCGGGCCGCCAACGACGAATTCCAGTCTGCCAACAACGGTCTCCAGCGGGGCGAGCTGGTCCGGGATCTGCTGAAGCAGCGGATGCAGGTGCCGGATTTGCCGGCCGATGCGTTGGCGCGCCCGGCGCTGGATCAGCGTATTCTGGGCGCGCTTTCCCCCCGCCGTGCACTCCTTGTCGAGGCCCCCTGTGGCTATGGCAAATCCCATGCGGTCCTCAGTGCCCTGAGCACGGTGCCCGGTGCCGCCTGCTGGTTGTCTCTGACACCGCAGGAGAATGCACCGGCCCGGCTTCTGACGCTGCTGTCGCTGGCCCTGGATACCCCCGGGATCCTCGACAGTGCCCTGCAAGGGGGGGCGGGCTTTGCCGATGCCCTGGCGATGATGCTGGTGTCGGTGGGCCGGAACGCCGCGTGTGAACAGCGGGTTCTGGTGCTGGACAATCTGGATCACCTGAGCAATCCCGCCGCCGCCGAGCTGGTATCCCAACTGGTACGCAATCTGCCGGAGTCTCTGACGCTCGTCCTGATTTCCCGCTGCGGTCTGCCGTTTGAAACCCACGGGCTGGAACTGGAAGGGCGCTTTACTCGTCTGGGGCCGGAGGCGTTGGAGCTGTCCCGGGTTGAGACGTTCCGCTTTTTCGAGGGCCTGCTGGCGGCGAACCGGCTGACCAGTGTCGCAGTGGACAAGCTGTATGATTTGACCGAGGGCTGGATTACGCCGCTTGCACTCTATCGCCGGGAACTGGAGCAGACGCTGGAGCGAAAGCCGATTCAGGAAAGCGGCAGTGTCGAGCGGTTCCTGCGTGATTCGGTTCTGGCCCACGTGGCCGGCGGTCCGATGCGTTCCCTCAGGGCCATCGCTGAGCTGGAGACCTGTTCCGATGAGCTGTTTCTGGCCCTGGAACCGGCGCTGCCAGAGACGCCGTGCCTGCTGCCGTCCCAGGCGCAGGAGCGGGGGCTGCCCATCCGCTCCATGCCGGGCCGGGGCCGTTGGTATCGGCTGAACCCTTTGTTGCAGGAATGGTTGCGGGCGTCCCGGATGCCCGGTTACGAAGCCCGGATGCGGCTGGCGAGCCAGTGGTTCGGTCAGCGATACCAGTTCCCGGAGGCGTTGCGTTACGCGTTGCTGGCCGGTGATGACGAGGAAGTGATTCGGATTGCCTCGGAGGGATCGGAAGCCCTGCTGCTGGGGCAGGACACGGCGTCTTTGTTGCGGATGCGCAGGAGTCTGCCGGCGGAGCTCCTTGAGCGCAGCCCGAGGCTGCGCATTGTGTATGGCTGGGTGCACGCGATTGGTGGCCAGTTTGGTCAGGCACGGGCGTTGATTGACGATCTATCGCCGGCGGACCTTGAAGCTCATGACTGTCGGATCGCGGCTCTCCAGTCCTTTATCCTGAGAGGCGAGGGCAAGGTGGCGGAGGCTCTGGCCATGGCGGACCGGGCCCTGGCCGATGGTGAGCTGTCTACCCAGGGGCAGCTGGTGGTGCAAATGGTGCGCTCCAGTGCTCTGTGCGCCGCCGGACGGTTCCAAGAAGCCCGTGAAGCCAATCGGGCCGCGTCGCGGCTGGCCAGGGAAGCGGGGGATTCCGGTTCCGAGGCGCTGGCGGTGTATGCCCACGCCCGCATCGAGCTGGGCAAGGGGGCGCTCCGACATGCCGAGCAGCTGTTGCGTACCGGGCTGGATACGGCCATGCAGGAGCTGGCACGTCCGGCTCGGGTGGGGGAAACCCGGCTCCAGCTCAATCTGGTGCTGGTGTTATGGCACCAGGGGCGACTGGCGGAGGCGGATCGCCTGCTGGCCCTGTGCGCACGTCATGCGGAACAGGCCCGGGATCTGGGATTGCTGCTGGCGATGGCGCTCCGGGTGCTGATGTGCCGCGCCGAACACCGCCTTGAGGACGCCTTTGTCTGGATCGGCCGGGCCGAGCGCACCATGCACGCCTGGCAGGTGGACGAGTCCCTTTATGTGCCCGTGCTCGAAGCCCTGAAGGCCAGCTGCTGGCTGGCCCAGGGGCGGGTGGACAGTGCGCTGCAGGCGCTTCGGCGGCTGCAGCCCTATCGGGACGCCGGGTGCGTGCCGGAGCTGTTTCCCATGATGCCGGGGCTGCTGGACTGTCTGCAGGTCCGGGTGGACATGGCCCGGGGGGACTTGGTACGTGCCCGGGAGACCCTCCAGCGCATTCGGGAACGCTATGAATCCACGATTCCCTGGGGCGTCGACCTGCATGTGCGGCTGCTGGATGCCGTACTGTGTCATCGGGAAAAAGGCGGAGCGACGGCGCGCCGGTTGCTGTGCGACCTCATTGCCGAGGCGGCCTCGGAACACTACATCAGCCCGTTCGCCGAGTTGCGGGGGGAGCTGCAGGAGCTGATGGAGCGAAGCCTGGTTCAGGTACCGGAGAGCGGTTTCCGGCAGGATCTGGCCCAGCTGTTCGGGGTTCCGCTTGCCGGAGGGCATGGGGAGACCCTGCCGGAGCCGATCAGCGAGCGTGAGCAGGGGGTGCTGGAACTCATCGCTCAGGGGCTTTCGAATCAGGAGATTGCGGATAAGCTCCACATTTCCTTGCATACCGTGAAAACCCACGCTCGCCGGATCAACGCCAAGCTCGAGGTGCGTTCCCGGACCCAGGCGATTGTCCGGGCCCGCGAACTGGGGCTGCTTTAGGCCTCTGCGGATTCGTGTTTCAGGGCCTCGATCCGGGCATCCTTTTCGGCCCAAAGCTCGCCGACCCAACGCTGGAAGTCCGCCCGCATCTCCCGATTGTTCTCGTAATCCATGCCCAGGAATCGCTCGGGAATCTCCAGGGTACGCACGTCGATGATGATGCGGCGGATACGGCCACAGAGATAGTCCCAGAACCCGAAGCGACCGTCGGGGTAGACGATGGTGATGTCGAGCATGGTGTGAAGGATATCCCCCATGGTACCCAGCACAAAGGCGGTGCCGCCAGCTCTCGGCTTGAGCAGATGTTTGTAGGGGGCGTTCTGGCGCTGGTGTTTTTCCGGGGTGAAGCGGGTCCCCTCCATGAAGTTGAGGATGGCCACCGGCGTGTAGCGGAATTTTTCACATGCGGCCTTGGTCGCGGCAATGTCCTTGCCCTTCAGTTCCGGCCGCTTGGCAATCTGTTCCTTGGTGTGCCGGTGCATGAACGGAAAATCCAGCGCCCACCAGGCCAGCCCCAGCAGTGGTACCCAGATCAGCTCCTTTTTCAGGAAGAACTTGAGCAGGGGAATGCGGCGGTTCATGACGTACTGAATGGCGGGTATGTCGGCCCAGCTCTGGTGATTGCAGGTCACAAAGTACCAGTGGTCTCGGCTCAGCTGGTCCACGCCCCGGACATCCCACTCCACCTGGTGAAGCAGGTCCACCAGGAGGTTGTTGAAACCGATCCAGGCGCGGGCGACACCGTTGAGCGCGACGGTGCAGGCCTTGCGCACGGCGGTTACCGGAATGATCAGCTTGATCAGGGCGAAAACCGTCAGCACGGGGTAAAGCACCAGGGTATTCAACAGGATCATCAGGGCCGCCAGGGTTCCCTTGAGCGGCGCGGGCAGGAAATCAAGCATTCCGTCGTGTCTCTGGATGAATCGTGTATGGTTGGTCAGCCTTCGGCGGGCCCATTCTCGTCGATGGTGGGGCCCGGTAGCAACCCGGCTTCCTGGGGTGTCGAGGCCAGTTGCAGCAAAGCCTCGGGGTTCCGCCCCTGCACCATGGTCCGGAAAGCGTCGTCGTAGAACTCGAGGTTGTTGTAGTGAATCATGGCGCGGATTTCCTCTACGTATGCTTCACCGCGCTCCGAGTAACCCAACAGGCCTTCTGCCATTTCCAGGCCGGACAAGGGGGTTTGTTCGGCCCGGTCCTTGAGCCGGATCTCCCGCAGGGCCTGGTAGGTGGGGTGGCGGTTGAGGTTTTCGATGTAGGCGCGGATCGAGCGATACGGCGAGGCAAACTTGGCGACCTCATGGCGGGCACCCTCGACACGGCTTTGCGGTACCAAACCACAGCCCCGGGTAAAACACCACTGGCCAAACAGGTTGTTGCCATGCCTGGCGAAACGGGATGTCCCCCAGGCGGATTCGTTGGCGGCTTGGGCCATCACCAGCGAGGGCGGGATCACATCCAGGCGTTTCTTGAGCAGTTCGAACTGCTGGCGGCTGCCCGTGACGGCCTTGATCCGGAGCCGCTGCGCCTGCTGGTCCAGCCAGTGCTTTTCCTGGGGGGTCAGCGAGGCCTTCTTTTCCAGGCTCAGGAGGTAGTTGCGTTCCAGCAGGATGCGGGAGTTGGCCAGAACGATCCGGGGGTAGAGAAACGCGAAGAACGCGGCTTTTTTCTCGGTGGTGTCAACATAGCCGGAAAAATCCGGCAGCGGTGTCGCAGCCCAGGCGGGCAGGGGAGGCAGTTCCTTGAGAAAGACTTCCGACCCGGAGTCGGCGGCCGGATCCCGCGGTGGCAGATACAGGCTCCCGGCCATGGTGAATACGACCAGGGGAACAAGCAACAACAAAGCCCGGCTGGCGGCAGACATAACACCTCTCGCTAGAATGGATATGACTGGGATTATAACAGGTTATACGGGGATGCTCGCGGCCCCGGCCGGCAGCGGGTTCAGGGCTGCCGGGTGGCCAGCAGCAGGCCGAGGCTTTCGGTATCGTCGCTGTCGGCCTGGCGCAGGAACAGCTGGTTGCGGTCCGTACTGAAAAAACCGTCCAGATGGAGGGTGCCGTTGCTCAGCGACACGCGGCCGTTGCCGTTGTCGGTGTAGCTCAAGGCCAGGTTGAACGGCTGGCTGTCGGGTTGTTCCAGTGTCTGGTCACTGACCCTGTGCGTGACCGACAGCCATTCACCCGTGATGGACGCGCGGCTGCCTGAGTCGATCACCAGCTCCAGGTCTGCGAAATGGCGTAGGCGGTTAACCCCGTCCGCCATGCCCAGAGTGACTCCCTGAAGCCGGAAACGGCCACTGGTCGGGGCCGGAGTATCGGCTGTTCTGGCTGCGATAAGCAGGCCGTCTCCCAGGGGGCTGTCGTCGAGGTTGAAGGCGAGCAGGGTGCCGTCTGGCGTGCTGGCACCAATGCCGATGTCGGGTTGTGCCTCGTTGCCGGATGGCTGGTCCTGATCGAGGTTCAGCCGGCCGATGTCCTGATTGCCACTGCTCAGGATGGCGGTTCTGGAGCTGACCCGCCACTGTTGGGTGTCGGTGCCCGGCTGCCGCGACACCGCCCCGGACGTATCCCGTGTCAGGTAATTGAGCGCCAGGTTCTGGGCCACCCCGCCGTCGTCATCTATCGACCAAGTGCCGAGCCCGGCTGCCAGGGTGATCGGCGTCGACTGGGTCTGGTCGAAACGGCCACTCAGAAGCAGGACGTTGTAGTCCTTGCCGTGCAGCACCTCGGGATCGAACGTTGCGCCGGTCGGCGGCCGTGACAGGTCGAGCTCCAAGGCCGAGACGTAATGATTCTCCAGCAGGGTGCCGCGCTTCAGCTGATCGCCCTGGGCACTGAGTTCCAGTGCCTTGCCGGCACTGAAATAGCCGGCCAGGACCCGGTCCGGACCCGCCGTGGTGTTGATGGGGGAGCGGGTGTAGGCATCCAGATAGTAGGGGTTGCGGGTCCAGCCGATGATCCGGGAGCTGCCGCGACCGGTAACGCTCTGGTACAGGCTCCGGCCGGCCAGCAGACGGGTTCCTTCCGCGAGCGTCGCGGCGCCGGGTGCGGTGGCGTGGGTGTTGCGTTGCCACTGATCGGATCCACGCACGAAGAAGTCGTTGCCGGCGGTCTGCAGGATCACTTCCCGGTCATAGGGGATGTCGCTGGCAAGGGAGGTCACCTGAATGCCAAAGGCATCGAAGCTGGCCAGGGTCAGGGCCGGGTAGACGTAGGCGAGGCCGGTGTCGTCCTGAAGCCGCTCCTCCTGGGCCGTCCGGATGCCCCAGAATCCGGCGCCCTGAATGCTGGGCTCAGCGAAACTCTGGCCCAGCTCGATGCCCAGAAACACAGCGTTGTAGTGGGCGGAGCTGGCCTGGAGCTGGCCGGACGAGGTGTTTTCCAGCAGGGCATAACCGGCCATGGCCTGGGCGTAACGGGTAAAATCGGCCCGGCTGCGCAGCAGGGCCAACGCTTCCGTCAGGCCGGCGTTGTCCGGAATGTCGATCTCGAAGTCGTGAATCTGGTCGGACAGTGTGGGCCACACATACCGGTTCAGGCAGCGTTCATCGTCCGCGCAGTCGAGGATGGCTTGCCATTCGCCCGGGGTGTAGCTGCCGAGGATGTCCCGCACCAGGTATTCGGAGAAGGGGTTGATCTTGATGTCCCGGTCCGAATCCGAGGCGAGCGCCCGTAGCCGGGTGTTGCCGTAGCTGGCTTCGATCACGATGTCGGGGGCCAGGGGCTGACCGCCCTCGAAGGTAATGATGGTGTAGCCCTCGGCGTCGGTCCGGGTGGAGACGCCGTCCACGCCGCCAAGGTTCTGCAACGATGGATCGGTGCGGTAGATGGCGATGCGTTCCGGCTGCACGATCCGTAGATTGCGCCGAGTGGCCTCACCGTCGGGGGCGAGGGCGGTGGGGAGCTCCAGGGTGATCCGGACTTCGTTGCTTGCCAGCCCCGAAGTGTTGCTGGAATCGCCGGTGCTGCCGGAGCTGAAATCATCGACGGGATTCTTGACCCCGGCAAAGTGGTTGGGCTGATTTCGGGCGCCCTCGATGGCATCCTCACCGCTGCCACAGCCACTGACCAGGGCCAGGAAAAGGGGCAGGGCAAAGGCAAGTCTTGTTGTCATGCTGTCCTTGCCGTCTGTAGGTATCGGTGACGGCCAGTCTAGCAGGGGCAGGCGGGACAAAAGAGTGAGGGGATGCACGAAACCGGCACCCGGAACTGGCCGGGTGCCGACAGGGTGGGGATCAGAAGAAGATTTTGATCCCGGCGAGCACGCCTTCGTCCAGGTCGACGTCGCCCCGGTGGGGCGCGTCCAGGTCGGTGTTCAGATAGCGGTAGCCGGCAAACACCTCGGCGTTCCGGATGACCCGGTAGCTGCCACGAAGTTCCAGGCTGGTCATGTCGTCGGAGTCGCCGAACGACAGAATGCGCGGGGCGTAATGCAGGTCACCGGTGAAGGACAGGCCCGGTACCGTGGGGATGTTGACGGTGCCGTAGCCGCCAATGCCGATCGCGCCGCCGTCGAGGTCGTCGTCATCCCAGGCCAGACCCCGCACCCCGATACCGGCGGTGGTGGGCAGGTTGCCGAGCGCAGTACGTCCCTGGGCATGGAAGTCCAGGTTGGTGATGTGACGACTGCCCTCGTGGTAGGTGTAGCCCGCGCCAAGCTGGATGTCGTTGTTGGTTTCAAAGAAATTGACCTGGCCCTTGACGGAATCGTTGGTCAGGCTCAGGTCCAGATCGCTCGCCCAGGCCGGTGCGGCGGCCAGGCTCAGAACCATCAGGGAGATACGGGTGACTTTCATTCTTCTACCTTCTTGGTTTCGGTTGGTTGATAGGCGTCAGACAAAGCGTCTTCCTCTTCGGATGGCACCCGGTATTCCTCGTTGGCCCAGGCGCCCAGATCGATCAGCTGGCAGCGCTCGGAACAAAACGGGCGGTACCGGTTTTCTTCAGACCATTTTACGGCCTGCTTGCATGTCGGGCATTGCACAATCATGGCGATTTTGTCAGGTTTCCGGCGATCGGGATGTGGCGGGCCCCTGACGCTGTTGCCGGATGGGGCGGATCAGGTGGCCGCGGATGTGCAGCAGTATTGTTCCAGCACTGCCCGCAGCATTTCAATATTGACAGGCTTGGCGACAAAAGAATCCATGCCGGCGTGCCGGCACCGTTCCTCGTCCTCCTCCATGGCGCTGGCGGTCAGGGCGACCACCGGTACCCTGGGGCGTTGGTGCTCCTGCTCCCATTGGCGCAGGCGGCGGGTGGCTTCATAGCCGTCCACCCGGGGCATCACGCAGTCCATGAACACCAGGTCGAAGGGATGCCAGGGCCACAGGGCGGCGGCGGCCTCGCCGTCGTTGGCGGTCATCACGTCGCATCCCAGCTTTTCCAGAAGGCGGCGGGTGAGGGTGCGGTTCACCGGGTTGTCTTCCACCAGCAGCACCCGCATCCGGCCACAGGGCAGCTCCCGCTGCCGGCTGGTGTCGGTACTGGTCTGCAGCGAGAAGCGGGTCAGGAACCGGCGTTCCTGATGGGCGGCATCCACGAACAGCTGGTTGAGCACGGCCATCAGATAGGATTCGCGCAGGAACTTGCTGAGGAACGCATCGGCGCCGGCCTGGCGGTAATGCTCGGCATCGCCCCGCTGGGGATTGGAGGACAGGATCAACAGCCGCATGTCGCTCCACTCGGGATTACTGCGGATCTGCCGGCACAGGAGATCGCTGTCCATGTCCGGCACGAAGCCGTCGAGAATGATGGCGTCGAACGGAAGCTGGTTGTCAAAGGCCAGACGCAGCGAGGTGAGGGCTTCGCCCGCGGACCGGACGGCCTCGATGTGGACCTCGTGCCGGGACAGCATCTCAAGCGTGATCTTGCGGGAGAGCTCGTAGGAATCGACCACCAGGATGCGTTTATTGCGCACCATCCGGGTGTCGGGACGAACCCGGGTGGCATTCTCCGGCGCAATGGGCAAGGTCAGCTCCACCCAGAAGGTAGAACCCTGGCCAGGGCGGCTTTCGACGTCCAGGGTGCCATCCATCAGGTTGACCAGTTGTCGGCAGATCGTCAGACCCAGGCCGGCACCGGGCAGCTGGCGTTGGAAGTGTTGACCCAGCTGCATGTAGGGCTCATACACCAGTGGTAGGTCTTCCGGGTTGATGCCGACGCCGGTGTCTTCCACCGCCAGGCGGATTCTCGCGCTGTCATTTCGCCGCCCCAGCACTTCCACACTGATCAGCACATGCCCCGAGTCGGTGAATTTGATGGCGTTGGAGACCAGGTTGACCAGAACCTGGCGCACCCGCACCGGATCACCCATCAGCGCCCAGGGCAGGTTCTCGTCGATGCGCAGCTCCAGAGGCAGGTTCTTTTCCCGGGCCCGGCCGCCCAGCAGGTGTACCAGATCATTCAGAAGCTCGCGCAGGTCGAAGGGTAGATTTTCCAGAACCAGCTTGCCGGCCTCCATACTGGAAATATCGAGCAGGTCGTTGATGATGGCGGAGAGGCTTTCGGAGGCGCTGAGCAGGGTGTGGACGTATTCCCGCTGTTCCTGGTCCAGGGGGGTGTCGGCCAGCAGGTTGGCGTAGCCGAGGACGGACTGTAGGGGAATCCGCAACTCGTGGCTGACGTTGGCGAGAAACTGGTTTTTGGCGTGATTGGCCCGGATTGCCTCGTCCCGTTCTCCCTGTGACTGGATCGTGGTCTGCCGCAGGGAACGGGTGTCCTCCAGGATCTGGAGGCGCATCTTGTTCAGAGCCTGCTCCAGCTCCGACAACTCATCCGGCTTTTTTGGCGGTTTGCGCCTCAGCTTTAGCGGCTCGACCAGGGCGTCCAGGTTGAGCTTGGCGGCGTAGTCCGCCATCGCTTCCAGGTGCCTCGACAGGGTGAACCGGACGATCAGCAGAAGCCCCAGGGTCCCCAGCATGACCAGAAGCGACACCACCAGCAGAATCATCAGGGCGCGTGCCTTCAGCTCTTTGTACAGCTGTTCCATGGAGGAGACGATGGTCAGCTGGCCAACGTGCTCCGGCGCCTGGAAACTGGAGCGGTCGAAGACCAGCGGAAACGTCCGGGCAATCACCCGGCCCTCGGGGTAGGCGCCGGTACTGAACACCTCTCCGGTTGAGGTGGTGACCTGGGCATACTGGATGGAGGGGAAGGTGCGCATGGCATCCAGGCTGTTGGCGACCTCGCTGAAATTCATCAGCCACAGATTGTTGCTCATGGTGCCGGCCACCAGCCCGGCGACTTTGCCTTGGGCGCTGACCAGGTCGCTTTTGTGGCGCTCGAATTCGCCGATCATCTGAACGCCGGTCGCCACCAGGGAAAGCACCAGGCCGAACAGCAGCACATACACCAGCAGCCTGGTCGCCAGTGGCCGTACACCCAATCGCTTTAGAATCTGGTCAGAAGACAAGGTACGACTTCCCTGTGTCGTTTAGAAAATCACCAGAGCAGTTTAACAGACCGTCAGCACTTCGACACGTCTGCCCTGTTCATCCCCGAGGAAACGAAAGCGGACGTTCAGATCGTAGAGGTGGGTGCCGTAAATTCGCGTTTCGTCCCGGCCGCGCCGGAACGACGGGCGCGGGTCGTAACCGACCACATCTTCGATCAGTGCCCGGAGATCGGGATAGTCTTCGGCCGGCAGCGTCGCCAGCTGTCGTTCCGCCTCCGGGTGGAACACCACGTCCAGGCGGTCGGTCGGCGCCGTGTCGGCCCAGCCCAGACTGGCTTCCGGAACGCAGTCGGCAAAGGGCAGGTAGGGTTTGATGTCAAAGATCGGAGTGCCGTCGATCAAGTCGTGGTCCCGGATGTTCAGTACCAGCTGGCCACGTTTCCTGACCAGTCCCTCGTTTCTGACGACCGACAGTCCCAGGCTGTTGGGACGAAACGGGGAGCGGCTTGCGAATACCCCCATCTTGCGGTTGCCGCCCAGCCGGGGCGGGCGAACCACCGGGCGCCACTCGTCCCGGATGGCTTGGTGAAACTGGAACACCAGCCAGACGTGGCTGGCGGTTTCGAGCCCACGAAACGCGTCTTCCCGGTCGAACGGGGGCTGAATGATCAGTTCTGCATGGGCGTGCCGGGTCAACCCCGGTTGCCGGGGCACGCCGAACTTGTCCCGGAAGCAGGAGCGGGTCACGGCGATGGGGGTCAGTGTTGGGGCCTGATCGGCGGGTTTTGCTGGGTGTCTGGGCATGGGCCTATGGCGTCTCAACGGTTCCGGCGAAAAACATCTCAATGCGAAAAACGACCGAGCCCTGGTCGGAAAAGCGCTCGCTTCTGGGAAAACTCAGGGCGGGAATCAGCTCTGCATACAGCCAGTCGCTGTGCAGGCGGTACCGCCAAGTCAGGTCTGCGAAAGCGGAGCTGGTTCGCCAATTGGGCTGGCTCTCGCCCAGGATCCCGATCCGGGGAATCAGGGTCGAGCGGTTGTTCAGTGCCTTACGCAGGCTGAAAATCTGGGCGGCAACGAATTTCCGGTCCGGGTGGACCCATTCCAGTTCCGATGACGACTGGAACTGCCAGCCGCCGGCCAACGACCGGCCGCCCCCGAACCAGGTCCGCGCCCCCCAGCCCGTCTGGTGATAGTAGTAGAAACGCTGCTGCCACCCGAGTGTCCACAGTCCGTGCCATTGCCAACGGTTGCTGGCGGTGGTGCGCCAGAACGCATCGGGGGGCAGTCGCAGCCGACCGCCGAGGTCGCTGGACAGGTTGATGGCATCGCCGATCCGGGTCAAGTAGCGCAGCGCACCCGTGGCTTCGGCATCGGTCCGTTCCGGCTCGGTCAGCTGGCGATCCCGTTGCCGCTCCTCCAGGGGAATCAGCTCCTCGCTCTCGCTTTCGATCACCAGGCGGAGCTTGCGGCGGGTGGTGGGAATGTCGAGGCGAAAACGCATTTCCGGCTCGAATCGGGCCAGCTTGCTGTATTCCGATTCAGTGGCAAAACCGAGGCGCAGATAGCTTTCGTTGTCCGGCAAGGCCTGACTTGAGCCGGACAGCGTACGGTCGGCCCAGGCTCCCAGGGATTGTACGCGTGCCCCCTGGACTCGCTCCTGCCGAAGGACCCAATTGCTGAACGACAGCCAGTATGAATCCCTTGGCTCACGCCAGTATTCCTCGGGGGAAAAGGTAAAGAACCGAGACGGCAGCGTGTCGGGAGACAGCCTCTCGGGAATGGACCGTGCCAGCGATGGGCTGTCGGGCGCGGCGATGGTGATGGCCGGGAGCGCAAGGAGCAGGCGCGAGGTCCAGCGAAGAAGCCGGGAGCAATACCGTTCAGCCAAAGTCCACCAGGAACCTTTGATGCCAATCACGAACTTGACGCTCCACATCCTCCAGTGGCCGGCTGTTGTCAATGACCACGTCCGCCCGTGCCAGTCGCTGCGCCCGGGGCATCTGGGCGTCGATGATGCGCTGGACCTGCTCCCGGGTGTTGTTGTCCCGCGCCATGGTCCGCTGGAGCTGGACCTCGACCGGCACATCCACCACGATCACCCGTCTCACCAGCTCATGCTGGTCCGTTTCCAGCAGCAGGGGCGAAACCAGCAGAACGTAGGGCCGGGCGTCGTCGCTGAGGGTGAGCTGGCGCACCAGCTCCGCGCGGATGATGGGATGCAGCAGGGATTCCAGCCACGCCCGCTGCTCCGGGTCAGCGAAAACGATCTGGCGCAATCTGGCCCGGTCCAGCGTGCCTTCCGGAGTGAGAACATCCCGGCCAAAATGCCCGGCAATCGCCTGCAGGGCCGGGGTTCCGGGCTCGACCACCTGACGCGCCACGTCATCCGCGTCGACCCAGTGCACACCCTGTTTACCGAACAGCCGGGCGACGGTGGATTTGCCGGAACCAATGCCGCCGGTCAGACCGAGGACTGCCATGGCCTACAGCCCCAGATAGCGGAGCCAGGCCTGCTGGATAGCCGGCCCGAACCAGAGGCACAGCAAGCCGGCGGCAGCCAGGTAGGGACCAAAGGGAATGGGCACTTCCCGGCCGTGCTGGCGGAACACCATCAGGCCGATACCCACCACCGCGCCCACCATGGACGACAGCAGGATCACCGCCGGCAGCTGCTGCCAGCCCAGCCAGGCGCCCAGAGCCGCCAGCAGTTTGAAATCGCCGTGCCCCATGCCTTCCTTGCCGGTCACCAGCTTGAACAGCCAGTAAATCGACCAGAGGGACAGGTAGCCGGCCACGGCGCCCCAGAAGGCACTGTCAAAATCGGTCAGCACCCCAAAATGATTGAGCACCAGCCCCAGCCACATGAGGGGAAGTGTCAGGGAGTCCGGCAGCAACTGGGTGTCGAAGTCGATGACCGTCAGGGCGATCAGCGTCCACACCAGAAGCAACGCCCACAGCGCCGCCGGCGACGGGCCCAGCAAGGCCACGGTCAGGACCGAGAGCACCGCCGTGGTCAGCTCGATCAGCGGGTAGCGTGGGGAAATCCGCGCCTGGCAGGCGGCACACGTGCCCCGGAGAAAGAGATAGCTGACAACCGGAATATTCTCCCAGGCCCGGATGCGATGACCGCAGGACGGGCAGGTGGACGCCGGCTTCGCCAGGGAGATCCGGGGTTCCTTGCTCCGTTGCTGTTCCGGGATGTCGAGAAACGCCTCGCACTGGCAACGCCAGTCCTGATGCATCATCCGGGGCAGGCGCAGGATGAGCACATTGAGGAAGCTACCGATGCAGAGGGAGAACACCGTGACAGCAACATACAGCAGCCACGGATGGGCCATGAGTTCATCAAAACTGGGCATGGGGGCTTCTTATCAGACGACTTGACCCATCTGGAAAATGGGCAGGTACATGGCGATGATCAGGCCGCCTACCAGAACCCCGAGAACAGCCATAATCATTGGCTCCATCAAGGCTGTCAGGTTATCGACCATGTCGTCGACGACACGTTCATAGTGTTCGGCCACTCTGCCCAGCATTTCGTCCAGGTTACCAGATTCCTCGCCGATGGCCGTCAGCTGGACCGCCATCACCGGGAATACATCCTGCTGGCGCATGGAGGCCTGCAACTGGGTACCGCTGGCAACATCGGTCTTGATGTTCAGAATGGCGTCCCGGTAGACCGCATTGCCGGTGGCTCCGGCCACGGAATCCAGAGCGTCCACCAAAGGCACACCCGCCGCGAAGGTGGTCGACAGGACCCGGCCGAACTTGGCCACCGCTGACTTGTCCAGAATTTCGCCCACGATGGGCAGTTTGAGCATGTACTTGTCGACCAAATCCGAGAACGCGCGGGACCTGCGCCTGGATTCCCGGAAAATGAAAATGAAGCCCACAATGCCCAGCAGTACCGCAAACCACCAGCTCTGCAGCCATTCGGAGATGTGGATGACCATCTGCGTAAAGACGGGCAGGTCGGCGCCAAACCCCTGAAACAGGCTCTCGAACTGGGGCACCACCTTAACCAGAAGAATCGCGGTGACGATGATGGCCACGACGATGACCGCGAGCGGATAGGTCATGGCTTTCTTGACCTTTTTCTTGAGATTCTCGGTTTTCTCGAGATAGGTTGCGACCCGATCAAGCATGGCTTCCAGAGCACCGGCCTTCTCCCCGGAATCCACCAGGTTGCAGTAAAGCTCATCGAAGTGCTTGGGGTGCTTTCGCAGCGCTCCCGCGAAGCTCGTCCCGGATGAGATGTCGTTGCGAAGCGACATCACCAGTTCCTGCAGGCCTTTGTTTTCCAGGCCGTCTGCGACGATATCGAAGCTTTGTACCAGCGGTACACCGGCTTTCATCATGGTCGCGAGCTGGCGAGTCAGCATGGCAATATCGAACGGCGTGATCTTTTTGCTGCCGCCGAACAGGGGCTTGGGTTTCTTCCGGACTTTCTGGGGTATGATTCCCTGCTTGCGCAGCTGGGCCTTGACCAGCGCGAGGTTGGCGCCGGTCAGCTCGCCCTTGGTCTTGTTGCCCTTACGATCCTTGCCTTCCCAAATGTACGATTCCAGCTTCTGCGCTTTCTCTGCCATGCTTAGTCCTTCGTCACGCGGTTGGCTTCCTCGAGGCTGGTCACGCCCTGAATCACCTTCAGGAGCGCCGACTGGCGTAAGGTACGGAAGCCTTCCGCCTGCGCCTGTTTTGCAATTTGAATGGAGCTGGCCTCTTCCATAATCATGTTGGCCAAGGTATCGGTAATCTTGACCACTTCGTAGATGCCGACGCGCCCCTTGTAACCCCCATTGCATTTATCACAGCCCTTGGGGCGGTACAACGTAAAGCCTGTATCAATTTGTTCCTCTGTGAACCCTTCCTTCAAAAGGACGTCCCTGGGAACCTCCATGGGCTGCTTACAGCTAGAGCACAAGCGCCGGCCCAGGCGCTGGGCAATGATCAGACTGACGGACGTGGCGATGTTGAAGGCAGGCACGCCCATGTTCATCAGCCGGGTCAGGGTCTCCGCGGCACTGTTGGTGTGAAGGGTCGATAGTACCAGATGCCCGGTTTGCGCGGCCTTGATCGCAATGTTGGCGGTTTCCAGATCCCGGATCTCGCCCACCATGATGACGTCCGGGTCCTGCCGCAGGAAGGCGCGCAGGGCTTCGGCAAAGCCCAGTCCCACCTTCGGGTTGACGTTGACCTGATTGATCCCCTCCAGGTTAATTTCCGCCGGGTCCTCGGCGGTGGAGATGTTCCGCTCGGTGGTATTGAGGATGTTCAGGCCGGTATAAAGGGAGACCGTCTTGCCGGAACCGGTGGGCCCCGTGACCAGAATCATGCCCTGGGGTTGCTCCAGTGCTTCCAGATACAATTGCTTCTGGTCCTCTTCATAGCCGAGCACGTCGATGCCCAGTTTCGCCTGACTGGGGTCGAGGATCCGGAGCACGATTTTCTCGCCCCAGAGCGTGGGCAGCGTGTTCACCCGGAAGTCGATGGCTTTGGTCTTGGAAAGTTTCATCTTGATCCGGCCATCCTGCGGAACGCGCCGTTCCGAGATGTCCAGCTGGGCCATGATCTTGACGCGGGCGGCGATCTTGGGGGCCAGTTTGATCGAGGGGCGGGACACTTCCTTCAGAATACCGTCGGTGCGGTAACGCACCCGATACGTTTTCTCGTACGGTTCGAAGTGGATGTCGGACGCGCCCGTGCGGATGGCATCAAGCAGGAGTTTGTTGACGTACTTAACAATTGGGGCATCATCGACATCACTGGCCGTTACGGCGCTTTCGTCATCATCCTGTTCGCCCCCTTCCGTTTCTACGCCTTCGAGGTCGGCATCCTCCAGTCCGTCCATCGCGGTATCGTGCGCATCCAGATAACGGTCGATCGCGGCACGGAGTTTGGCATCATCCACCAGCACCGCATCGGTACTCAGCCCTGTGTTGAACTTCATTTCATCCAGGGCCTGGATGTTGGTGGGGTCGGAAACGGCAATGAACAGGCGGTTGCCCCGCTTGAACAGCGGCAGCGCGTTGTGCTTGCGGATCAGTTTTTCGTCGACCACCTTCTCCGGCATCATGTCCGGCAGGAAGGCATCCAGATTCAGCACCGGCATCCCGAATTCCATGGCGGCCGAGAACGCAAGTTTCGCGCTGTCGGCCAACTGATTCTGCGCCAAATAGGTGATCAGTGGGATTCGGTTCTGGGAAGACTGAAGAAACGCTTCCTTGGCGACGTCCTCGTCCAGGAGTCCATCGTCGACAAAGCGCCGTGCCAGGCCGGTAAGCGTAACGTTGCTGCTGTTGGTTGCCATAATAAACGGAGTCAAAAAGGTGGTGTAAGTGCCTGAATGCCGGTTTGGATGATAGCACTGAGTGTAGATCGCGGGTCGAGCTTTTGAAAGTCGTTGCCCTTCAGGTTCCGTGGTTTCGCAGGTTTTTATCCATAGCATGAGGCGCGTGTTTTCGGGGTGGGGTGACAAAATTTGTCACTGAGTGACTGAATTTGGCTGAATCGGTGAGGCGCTTGTCTCCGTGAACTCGGTCACACGGTTTTCCAGAGCTTTGAATTCTCAGCCTTTTTTACGATGTTTTGCAATTGGCACAAAAAGTGCTCTGATGGGATTAGGCTCACAAACCGGCTGTGGTGGCCTCGATCACCCGCCCTGGGCCCATCCGAGTTGATCAACGACAGACATAGAGGTCGGTAATGAAAAACATTCAAGTGAACCATGCCCAGAAGGGTTTCACCCTGATCGAGCTGATGATCGTCGTGGCGATCATTGGTATTCTGGCCGCGATCGCGATTCCGCAGTATCAGGACTATGTTGCGCGCTCACAGGTAAACCGTGTGTACTCTGAAATTTCTTCGCTGAAAACTGCGACCGAGGAACAGTTGATGCGTGGCATTAACCCCTCTGTAGCCTCTCAGCTGGGCTTCACCAGCTCCAATCTCATGAACGCGGCTCCGACAGTTTCGTTCACTGCTGGCTCCGGCACTATCTCCGCGACTCTGGGTACTGATGCAAGTACAGCGGTTGCTGGTGCTACCATCACTCTCAATCGTCAAGCAAACGGAACTTGGACTTGTACGGTTAGCGGAGGTAATGCAGGCTCCTGGAAGACCGATTACGTGCCGACAGGCTGTAACTAATACGCTGTTTTCCTATGATGTAAAAGGGCGCTCAGGTAGCGCCCTTTTTTGTTGGTGCGCCAGGCATGGCGCGTAGCGCCTTGAAGGGCGCTGTTCCGGTACAGGTGGTGCTGGCCGGATGACTTGGGGGTGCGAGTCCCCTGTGGGCCCGGCAAGGGGAACCACTAGCCGGACGGCAAGGGTGTCCATCGCGAGGTGGAATCTGAAGGAAGCCGCAGGCAAAGCACTGGCCC
>MDTD01044810.1_pt1 | contig 18004 bp, 13 predicted proteins | sample 811221 | NCBI WGS metagenome assembly MDTD01 (sample SAMN05326646, study PRJNA326480) | marine metagenome | isolation source: seawater | place: Pacific Ocean: South West | collected 2011 | reverse complement strand
GGCGGGATCGGATCCCCAGGTCAGCGAATCGCCGAAGACCAGAACCGTCTTCATGGCTCAGACCAGCATGCTCATCGGGTTCTCGATATAGCCCCTGAAGGCGCCCAGCAGTTCGGCGCCGAGCGCGCCATCGACACAGCGATGGTCGGTCGACAGCGTCACCGTCATCATGGTGGCGATGGCAATGGCATCGTCCTTGACGATGGCCCGCTTCTCGCCCGCACCCACGGCCAGGATGGTGGCATGGGGCGGATTGACCACGGCGGAGAAGTTCGACACGCCCATCATGCCCATGTTGGACACGGCGGTCGTGCCGCCCTGGTATTCCTCGGGCTTGAGCTTGCGTTCCTTCGCCCTCGCGCCCATGTCCTTCATCTCGTTGGAGATGGTGGACAGGCTCTTCTCCTCCGCGCGGCGCACGATCGGCGTGATCAGCCCGCCCGGAATGGACACCGCGACGCCGACATCGGCATGCTTGTGCATGACCATGGCCTCGTCGGTCCACGACACATTGGCGTCCGGGACGTCGCGTAGCGCCAGTGCCAGCGCCTTGATGATCATGTCATTGACCGACAGCTTGTAGGCCGGCTTGCCATCCTTCTGCGGCGCAGAGGCATTGAGCTGACCGCGCAGCGCCAGCAACGCATCCAGTTCGCAATCCATCGATACATAGAAATGCGGGATGGTCTGCTTTGCCTCGGTCAGGCGCTTGGCGATGGTCTTGCGCATGTTGTCATGCTTGACCAGTTCGTAGCTGCCTTCGGCGAAATTGCGCAAGACGGCATCCGTCGACGGTCCGGTTGCCAGGGCCGGTGCAGCGGCGGGAGCGGCCTTCTGCGGCTCACCCTTGGGCGCCCCGGCCTTGGCCGTGCCGCCCTTCATGGCAGCCTCGACATCGGCCTTGACCACGCGGCCCTTCGGACCGGAGCCGGAAACCTTCGCGATGTCGATGCCGGCCTCCCTGGCGATGCGCCGCGCCAGCGGCGAGGAGAACACTCGATCCCCGCCCGAAGCCGGCGCGGCTCCTGCCTGGGGCGACTTCGGTGCGGCATCGGTGGCCGGTCCGAGCAGGTCGGCCGTATCCTTTGCCGGACCCTGGCCGGAGGGCGCAGGCTTTTCGTCTCCAGACGACTTCCCGGCACTGTCCTTGCTGGCGCCGCCGCCACCCTTCGCAGCCTCGTCCACATCCTCGCCTTCCTCGGCGAGGATGGCGATGACGGCATTGACCTTGACGCCCTCGGTGCCCTCGGGAACGACGATCTTCGCAATCGTTCCCTCGTCCACGGCTTCCACTTCCATGGTCGCCTTGTCGGTCTCGATCTCGGCGATCACGTCGCCGGCGGAAATGCTGTCGCCTTCCTTGACCAGCCACTTGGCCAGGTTGCCTTCCTCCATGGTCGGGGAAAGCGCGGGCATGGTGATTTCAATCGGCATGGCGCTCTCCTCAGGCCTTGTAGGTGACGGCCTTCACCGCCTCGACGACCTCCGCCACGCTGGGCAGGGCGAGTTTCTCAAGGTTCGCCGCGTAGGGCATCGGCACATCCTTGCCGCAGACCGTGACCACCGGCGCGTCCAGCCAGTCGAAGGCGCGCTGCATCACCTGGCTGGCGATGTGGTCGCCGACCGAGGATTGCGGGAAGCCTTCCTCGACGGTTACGAGGCGATTGGTCTTCTTCACGCTCTCGATCACCGTGTCGAGATCCATCGGGCGGATGGTGCGCAAGTCGATGACCTCGGCGTCGATACCCTGGTCCGCCAGTTCCTCGGCCGCCTTGACAGCATAGGTCATGCCGATACCGAAGGAGACGATGGTGACATCCTTGCCGGTCCTGTGAATACGCGCCTTGCCGATGGGCAGGACGAAATCGTCCATCTCCGGCACCTCGAAGGACTGGCCGTAGAGGATTTCGTTCTCGAGGAAGATGACCGGGTTGGGATCGCGGATCGCCGCCTTCAGCAGGCCCTTCGCATCGGCCGCGGTGTAGGGCTGGATCACCTTCAGGCCCGGAATGTGGCTGTACCACGCCGCATAGCATTGCGAGTGCTGCGCCGCCACGCGCGCCGCCGCGCCGTTCGGACCACGGAAGACGATGGGCGCGCCCATCTGGCCGCCGGACATGTAGAGCGTCTTGGCGGCGGAATTGATGATCTGGTCGATGGCCTGCATGGCGAAGTTGAAGGTCATGAACTCGACGATGGGCTTCAGTCCGGCCATCGCCGCACCGACGCCGACGCCGGCAAAGCCGTGCTCGGTGATCGGAGTGTCGACCACGCGCTTCGGGCCGAATTCCTCCAGCAGGTTCTGGGTGATCTTGTAGGCGCCCTGGTATTCGGCCACCTCCTCGCCCATGATGAACACGTCGCCGTCGCGGCGCATCTCCTCGGCCATGGCCGAATTGAGCGCCTCGCGCACGGTCATCTTCACCATCTTCGTGCCATCCGGAATGTCCGGGTCGGCGCCGGCGTCCGGCTTCTTCGGCTCGGGATGAACCTTGCCCTCGCCCGGCACGCGGCGTGCCTCCATGTCGGAGACAGGGTCGCCACCTTCCTCGCCGCCATCACCGGCCGGCTTGCCGGATCCGCCAGACGATTCCGATGCATCGGACCCGCCACCGCCGGAAGCGGCTTCATCGAGCGCGGATTCATCCTCGCCTTCGGCCAGCAGCAGGGCAATCGGTGTATTCACCTTCACGCCCTCGGTGCCTTCCGCGACGAGGATCCTGCCGAGAACGCCCTCGTCGACGGCCTCGACTTCCATGGTCGCCTTGTCTGTTTCGATCTCCGCGATCACGTCGCCGGCGGCAACGCTGTCGCCTTCCTTCTTGACCCACTTGGCCAGGTTGCCCTCCTCCATGGTCGGGGAAAGGGCGGGCATGAGAATCTCTATCGGCATGGTCGTCTTCCCCTCAGAGCAGGATGTCGGTGTAAAGCTCGGACGTGTCCGGCTCCGGGTCGTTCTGGGCGAATTCGGCGGAGTCGGCGACCACGTCGCGCACCTCCTTGTCGATCTTCTTCAGTTCGTCCTCCTTGGCCCATTCCTTCTCCAGAAGCCGCGCCTTGACCTGCTCGATGGGGTCCTGCTCGGTACGCATCTTCTGCACCTCGTCCTTGGTGCGGTACTTGGCCGGATCGGACATGGAGTGGCCGCGATAGCGGTAGGTCATCATTTCAAGGATGATCGGCCCGTTGCCGCCGCGGCACCACTCGAAGGCTTCCTCGGAAGCCGCCTTGACGGCGCGCACATCCATGCCGTCCACCTGCATGCCGGGGATTTTGAAGGAAACGCCGCGCATGGAGAAATCGGTCTCGGCGGACGCCCGGCTGACCGACGTGCCCATGGCGTAGCGGTTGTTCTCGATGACGAAGATGACAGGAAGCTTCCACAGCGCGGCCATGTTGAAGCTTTCGTAGACCTGGCCCTGGTTGGCCGCGCCGTCACCGAAAAAGGTGACCGAGACGCTGCCGTTCTCCCGGTAGCGGTTGGCGAAAGCCAGGCCGGTGCCCAGCGACACCTGCGCCCCGACGATGCCATGGCCGCCGTAAAAGTGCTTTTCCTTGGAGAACATGTGCATGGAACCGCCCTTCCCCTTGGAATAGCCGCCCCTGCGCCCGGTCAGTTCCGCCATGACGCCGCGCGCGCTCATGCCGGCCGCCAGCATGTGGCCGTGATCGCGATAGCCGGTGATGAACTGGTCACCATCCTTCTTGGCCATCTCGATGCCGGTGACCACGGCCTCCTGGCCGATGTAGAGGTGGCAGAAGCCGCCGATGAATCCCATGCCGTAAAGCTGGCCGGCCTTCTCCTCGAAGCGGCGTATCATCAGCATGTCGCGATAGGCGCGGAACTCCTGGTCCTTGTCGAATTCCTCGGGCGCGGGCGCCTTGCGGACGAGGTCCGGCGAACCGGTCGCGCCCTTGCGGGATGAGGACTTCCTTGCTGCTGCGGCCATGCTGCACTCCCTGTCTGGGTTTTCTCCGGGGACGGAAGCGCAAGGCTCTATGGCCGAACGGCCTCCCACCCGTTCATTGAAAACACGCTAGCAGGTTTCATCCATGCGGCAAGTGCATTTCTCGCATGGGAGCCATGCATTCAAATGCCTCAAAAGGTTGAGGAAAACAAGAGTGAACTGATATTCAGTTAATTCGCAGAACGCATCAACCGCGCGGGTCAACCAGGATCACGATCTCGTCCGGCCCGACCCGCCCCAACTGCCTGCGCACCTGCTCATCCAGCATGTCCTTCTCGATGGAGCCATCATGAAGCAGGTTGTTGCGGGCTTCAAGTCTCAGGCGCAAAGCGGTGGCCTCGGCCAGTTGCTGCTCCAGATGATCGACCTGTTGCTCAAGCCGCGCCTTGTTCTCAAGGCCGTATTCGCCCTGGAAGGCATGATGCCCGAAATAGCCCAGGAATGCGGCCGCGATCACGGGGAGGATCAATCGGCCGGTCTTGCGGCGCTTGTGCTGGCGGGTCCACATGGGCAGGCTGCTACTCGATACCAAGGACAGGCCCGCATCATGGGCACTCATGCTTAAGGCTTGGTTACGTCACCCGCTAAAATGAAAAGAAAACGGCCGCATCCCGCCGGATGCGGCCGCTTTATGGAACCGGAGCGAAGCGCTGTCAGGCCTTCAGGATGCCGCGCCCGGCATAGCGGCCCTGGCTGCCCAGTTCCTCCTCGATACGGATGAGCTGGTTGTACTTGGCAAGCCGGTCCGAACGCGCGAGCGAGCCGGTCTTGATCTGCCCGCAACTGGTGGCAACAGCGAGATCGGCAATCGTGGCGTCCTCGGTTTCGCCGGAGCGGTGAGACATGACAGCCGTGTAGGACGCCTTGTGCGCCGTTTCCACCGCGTCCAGCGTTTCGGTCAGCGAACCGATCTGGTTGACCTTGACGAGGATCGAGTTGGCCGCGCCGATGCGGATGCCGTCGCGCAGGCGCGCAGAATTGGTCACGAACAGGTCGTCGCCGACAAGCTGCACCTTGTCGCCCACGGCCTTTGTGAGGGCCACCCAGCCATCCCAGTCATCCTCGGCCATGCCATCCTCGATGGAAATGATCGGATAGGCCTCGCAGAGCTTGGCGAGATAGGCGGCCTGCTCATCACCCGAGCGGGTCACGCCCTCGCCCTCATAGGCATATTTTCCGTCCTTGAAGAATTCGGTAGAGGCGCAGTCGAGCGCGAGCGCCACGTCGTCACCGGGCTTGTAGCCTGCCTTTTCCACCGACTTCATGATGAAATCGAGCGCATCCTCGGCGCTCTTCAGGTTCGGCGCGAAGCCGCCCTCGTCGCCGACGGAGGTGTTGTGGCCTGCCGCCGACAGGTCCTTCTTCAGCGTGTGGAAGATCTCGGCTCCCATGCGCACGGCTTCGGCTATGCTGGACGCACCGACCGGCATCACCATGAATTCCTGGAAATCGATCGGATTGTCGGCGTGGGCACCGCCGTTGATGATGTTCATCATCGGCACGGGAAGCACGCGGGCATTCGGGCCGCCGACATAGCGGTAGAGCGGCAGGCCGCAGGCCGAGGCTGCCGCCTTGGCGACGGCCAGCGAGACGCCGAGGATGGCGTTGGCGCCGAGGCGGGCCTTGTTCGGCGTTCCGTCGAGGTCGATCAGGACCTGGTCGACATGGATCTGGTCCTCGGCTTCCATGCCGCCAATGGCCTCGAAAATCTCGCCATTGACCGCATCGACCGCCTTTTGCACGCCCTTGCCGAGATAACGCGGGCCGCCGTCGCGCAATTCCACCGCCTCATGGGCACCGGTCGAGGCACCGGAGGGGACGGCGGCGCGGCCGAACGAGCCGTCTTCCAGGCGCACATCCACTTCGACCGTGGGGTTGCCGCGGCTGTCGAGGATTTCCCGAGCCACAATGTCGATGATTGCAGTCATTGAATCGGTCCTTTGCAAGGCAGGAAAGGGAGGGTCCGCGGCTTCCATAGCGGAAAGCGCGCCCGCCCGAAAGGCCCGGAAGGGCCACCGGGGGACCTGCAATCGTTTGAAACCACGAACCGGCGTCGCCGGATTACGGCCCGTCATCATTCTTGATGGCGGCGGCCATGTTTTCGCCCCCTCTCGGTACCATCGTGCCCAGGTGGCGGCGGGCCTCCGGCCTGAAGGGAATGACGTCATGCCCAACCTGACAGCCCTTGCGCTTCTCGCGCTGTTCGGCGCGGCAATCCTGACCAGTTGCCAGGAACCGTCAGACGGCGGGCAACAAAGCCAGATCCTGCCAGCGGGTATCGTCGCGGCGGGTTAACAATATACCGGTTAATTGCCGCGGTTCTTCACGATCGCGTCGATTGCCAGCAACTGCTCGAGAAGCCCCGGCATGTCGGCAAGCTTCATCATGTTCGGCGCATCCGAGGATGTCGTGTTCTCCGGATCGTCATGGGTCTCGATGAAAACGCCGGCGACGCCGGTCGCGACAGCCGCGCGGGCGAGGTAGGGCACCATGCGCCGGTCTCCACCGGATGAGGCACCCTGCCCGCCTGGCTGCTGCACCGAATGGGTGGCATCGAAGATCACCGGCGCGCCGGTCTCGGCCATGATCGGAAGCGCGCGCATGTCGGAGACGAGCGTGTTGTAGCCGAAGGACGCGCCGCGTTCGGTGATCAGCACGTCCGGATTGCCGCTGTCGGTCACCTTCCCGACCACGTTTTTCATGTCCCAGGGCGCAAGGAACTGGCCCTTCTTGACATTGACGACCTTGCCGGTGCGCGCGGCGGCCACCAGCAGGTCCGTTTGCCGGCAAAGAAATGCCGGGATCTGCAGCACATCGACATGCGGTGCGACGATGGCGCATTGTTCCTCGGTATGCACATCGGTCAGCACCGGCACGCCGAATTCGCGGCGCAGGTCGTCGAAGACCGGCATGGCCGCATCCAGTCCGGCACCACGGGTCGCACCGATGCTTGTCCGGTTGGCCTTGTCGTAGGACGACTTGTAGACGAGGCCGATGCCAAGGCCGTCGCAAATCTCCTTCAGGCTGCCGGCCATGTCAAAGGCATGCTGACGGCTTTCAAGCTGGCACGGTCCGGCGATCAGCGCCAGCCTGGCCGCGTTGGAAAAGGTGACTGCGCCCACTTTGACGCTCGTGTTGGGTGCGGTCATCGGTTCATTCCTCGATAATGAAGGTAGCGCCCTGCCCCGGCGCGGGCGGAACGATAACATTACCATCCGCCGACTTGCTGACGATGCCGGCTTCATCGAGCCGTGTGCGCAACAAGGAAAGGTCGCGGCAGGCAAAACGGACGGCATGGCAGACCAGCCCCTGTGCAGCGGCATCCCTGCCGGTCACGATGGTTGCATTCGCCAAGGCCACCCGGATGCAAGCGTCATCGCCGGTTGCAGCGCCTCCGGTGAATCGTTCAAGAAAGCCGCGATGGCGCGAGGGATTGCCGGCGCGCAACTCCACGCCGCGGATACCGGTCACCCCGTTGACATGGCTTTCCAGGGCGGAACGGTCCACAGCCGGCACGTTGACACGCTGGCAGGTGAAGAAAAAGGCTGCGTTGTCCGGTTGCGGCGCGGCGAATGCCAGCCGGAACGAGGCTTCGCCTCCAGCACCATCGGGGGTGCGGAATGCGCGCGAGAAATCCAGCCGTGATCCGCCGCCAAAACCTGCGGCGCGAAAGGACGCATCGTCGGCATCGGCATCGCCACTGCCCAGCACGAGGGCCGAGAAACCATTGTCCCCGACCGTGGTCCGGAACCGGGCATCCCCGGCGGTAAAGGCATTGCCCTCACGGGCGGTCTGCTCCGCCACAACCGCGTCGCCGATGGCAAGCGGCTCCAGAAAAGTGCCGTCGGAAAAAAAGACACAGGCATTGACCGTGCCGAAGGGGTGGATGCCGTCCGGCGCGCAGGTGAACCCGAGCGCGGCAAGCCGTGCGCGCGCGACGTCGAGCGACAGGACCGGCAATACGAGATGATCGAGGGAGCGAGGCGCGTTTGTCATGACGCGGGTTTGCCTGAAATCATCGGTCCGTTCAAGCGGCGCTTCCATGCGAAAGGGCGGCCATCAAAGGATGACCGCCCCGCGGCTTCTTCCATACCGCCGCGCGGCTTATTCGACGACTCGCACCGCGCCCTTGGCCGCCGAAGTCGTCAGGGCGGCATAGGCCTTGAGCGCCGTCGTGATCTTGCGCTTGCGCTTTTCCGCCGGCTGCCAGCCCTTTTCGGCCTGCTCCTCGCGGCGGCGCGCCAGTTCGGCATCGTCGACCGCCAGATGGATGGTGCGGTTGGGGATGTCGATCTCGATCAGGTCGCCCTCGCGCACAAGGCCGATCGTGCCGCCCTCGGCGGCTTCCGGCGACACATGGCCGATGGACAGGCCCGACGTTCCGCCCGAAAAGCGCCCGTCGGTGATCAGCGCGCAGGCCTTGCCGAGCCCCTTCGACTTCAGGTAGCTGGTCGGGTAGAGCATCTCCTGCATGCCGGGGCCGCCGCGCGGACCCTCGTAGCGGATCACAACCACGTCACCCGCCTTCACCTCGTTGGAAAGGATGGCCTTCACCGAGGCGTCCTGGCTTTCGAACAGGCGTGCCGGACCGGAGAACTTGAGGATGGATTCGTCCACGCCCGCCGTCTTCACGATGCAGCCGTCCTCGGCGAGATTGCCGAAGAGGACGGCAAGGCCGCCATCCTGGCTGTAGGCGTGTTCCTTCGAACGGATGACGCCCTTTTCGCGGTCCATGTCGAGATCGGGATAGCGCCGCGACTGCGAGAAGGCGACCTGGGTGGGCACGCCGCCAGGTGCCGCACTGTAGAACTCGTGCACATTGCCGGCCTGGCTGCGCATGATATCCCAGCGATCCAGCGCTTCGCCCATCGTGGCCGAATGCACCGTGGGCAGGCTCGTGTCGATGAGCCCGGCACGATCCAGTTCGCCCAGGATGGCCATGATGCCGCCGGCGCGATGAACGTCCTCCATGTGCACATGGCTGACGGCGGGCGCGACCTTGCACAGGACAGGCACCTTGCGCGACAGCTTGTCGATGTCGGACATGGTGAAATCGACCTCGCCCTCGTGCGCGGCTGCCAGCAGGTGCAGGACCGTGTTCGTTGATCCGCCCATGGCGATGTCCAGCGTCATGGCGTTGGCGAAGGCATCGTAATTGGCGATGTTTCGCGGCAGCACGCTCTCGTCGTCCTGCTCGTAATACCGGCGCGCCAGGTCCACGACCAGGTGTCCCGCCTCGATGAACAGGCGCTTGCGGTCGGCATGGGTGGCCAGCGTGGAGCCGTTGCCCGGCAGCGCCAGGCCCAGCGCCTCGGTCAGACAGTTCATGGAATTGGCGGTGAACATGCCCGAGCAGGAACCGCAGGTCGGACAGGCGGAGCGCTCGATCACCTCGACCTGCGCATCCGTCACCTTGTCATCGGCAGCCGCCACCATGGCGTCGACCAGGTCCAGTGCCTGCTCCCGGCCATCCTCCCAGACCACCTTGCCGGCCTCCATCGGTCCGCCGGAGACGAAGACGACGGGAATGTTGAGCCGCAGCGCCGCCATCAGCATGCCGGGCGTGATCTTGTCGCAGTTGGAAATGCAGACCATGGCGTCGGCGCAATGCGCGTTGACCATGTATTCCACGCTGTCGGCGATGATCTCGCGGCTGGGCAGCGAATAGAGCATGCCGTCATGGCCCATGGCGATGCCGTCATCCACGGCGATGGTGTTGAATTCCTTGGCGATGCCGCCGGCCGCCTCGATCTCGCGCGCGACGAGCTGGCCCAGATCCTTCAGGTGGACATGGCCCGGCACGAACTGTGTGAAGGAATTGACCACGGCGATGATCGGCTTGCCGAAATCGGAATCCTTCACGCCGGTGGCGCGCCAGAGTCCGCGGGCGCCGGCCATGTTGCGGCCGTGGGTGGTCGTGCGGGAACGATAGGCAGGCATGGTTCATCCCTCTTCTGATATGACCCTGCGTTTTGGCGGTTCCAGGCCGGTTTTTCAACCGGAATCGGTTCATCCGTCGGTGAAAACCGTCGATCGAACTTCAATGGTTCCTTGAAAACATCCTGCCCGCCGGGCCGTCAGGCCGGCTGGGTGACAGCGGCGCGGGCGCCGGGTGCGATGGTGGGGCCGGACGAATTGAGCTTCTCGATGGCGAATCCGGCCGCGGCCTTGTACTTCGCCATGAATTCGGCCCGCTCGGCTGCCGGGATCACGTCGTCGATATCGTCGAACTCCCCGCCACAGCGCTCGTCCACCATGTTCAGCAGTCCGAACGGCCCTGCCCCGCGATTGCGCAGGATCAGTTCGGAGACGGGTCCGCACAGCTTCGCGTCGTAGGCAGAAAGGGCATCCCGCGTCACCCCCTGCTTTACCATGGCCGCACCCATCACGCGCGCGTCGATGATCGCCTGGCTCGCGCCGTTGGAACCGGTCGGATACATGGCGTGGGCGGCGTCTCCCATCAGGGCGACACTCCCGTCCACCCAGGTTGGAATTGGATCGCGGTCGATCATCGGATTCTCGTAGGCGATGTCGGCCTTGCGCAGCATCTCCGGCACGTCCAGCCAGTCGTAGCGGAAGCCCTCGAAATTATGGACGAATTCGTCGATCTCGACAGGCCGGAACCAGCCGCTTGACTGCCAGCCCTCCGAATTGTCCAGCGTCATCTCGGCAATCCAGTTGATCGTTGCCATACCCGTATCCGGGTCCGGATGGGAAATCGGATAGATCACCATGCGATGCCGGTGCGTTCCCAGCCCGACGAAGGAGGAGCCGGTGCGGATCGGCCTGGCTTGGGTGGTGCCCCGCCACATGATCGCGCCACCCCAGTGGATCGGTGGCTGGCCGGGATGCATCTGTGCGCGGATGGCGGAATGGATGCCGTCGGCCCCGATCAGCAGCGAGCCGGTTTCGCGGGTCGTGGAGCCGTCGCCCTGTTCGATGTGAGCCGTCACGGTTCCGTCGGCATTGTTTTCGTAGCCGGTGACCCTGGCGCCCAGACGCAAGGCACCGGCGCCCGCCCGCGCCATGAACGCCTCGGCCAGCATCATGTGGAACTGGCCGCGATGCACCGCATATTGAGGCCAGTTGTAGCCGGCCAGCAGGCCGCGCGGTTCCGAATAAATGTCGTTGCCGTTCAGCCCCACCAGCGCCCATTCCTTCGCCGGCAGGCCCACACGGTCCAGATCGTCGGCGGTAAAGCCCAGATCGTAGAGTTCCCGCACGGCATTGGGCTGGATATTGATGCCGACACCGAGCGGTTTGAGGTCGCGCACCTGTTCGAAGACGGTGCAGGACACGCCGATCTGGTTGAGCGTCAGGGCGGCGGCGAGGCCGCCAATGCCGCCGCCGGCAATCAGGACATGGGGCTTTGTCATGGAACGGTTCCGGTCAATGCGCGCTTTTGTCCGCGTCCGTATAGGCAAGTGCCGCGGGTGGCGCAACGCCTTCACGCATCGCGCGGCGCAGCTTGGCAGTCGCCGCCGTGTCGACGGAAACCGGATCGCCGGTCAGCACCACGCCGAACAGGCGATGGGCCTGGTCGGCGGTATAGCGCTGCAGCCGCACATCCTCGGCCACAGCCTGTGGGTCGCGCGTCAGGGGATCGCCGAATCCCCCGCCGCCGGGCGTGCGCACATGCACCCGGTCGCCGGGCGAAAGCGGAATATCCTGCTCCTTCGATAGGTGGACCGGCGTGTAGGGCTTGCCGGACCGCCAGACCGTCACCTCGTTCACCGCGCCATCGGCGCCGCCAAGCGCACCCTGGGGACCGAAGCGGCCATGGTCCATGACGAAGGAGGCACGCGCCGACCCGCGCCTGAGTTCCAGTTCATAGTCGAGGCCGAAGCCGCCTCGATGGCGCCCGGCTCCGCCCGATCCCTCGCGCAACGCATAGCGGCGGTAGAGCACCGGGAAGGCCTGCTCCATGATCTCGACGGGCGGCGCCTTGGAAATGCCGATGGTCGAACAGCCATTGGCAAGCCCGTCATGGTCGCCATTGCCGCCATAGCCGCCACCGGACAATTGATACATGACGAAATCGCGCCCCTTTGCCGGGTCGTGACCGCCAAGCGCGAAATTTCCCGACGTGCCGGCAGGTGCAGCGGTCACCCGGTCCGGCAAGGCTTCGACGAGCGCCGCGAAGACCGCCTCGGCGATGCGCTGCGACACCTCTGCCGCGCAGCCCGAGACCGGCCGTGGATAACGGGCATCGAGGAAGGTGCCCGTATAGCCGGTGACATGCAGCGGCTCGAACGCCCCTGCCGAGATCGGCACTTCCGGAAAGATATGCCGCATGGCGAGGTAGACCGAGGACAATGTCGTCGCCAGCACCGAGTTCATCGGTCCGGCACAGGGTGGCGAGGAACCGGAAAAATCGAAGTTCAGGGTGTCACCCGCCTTCGTGACCGCGAGGCGGATGGCCAGAGGTTCGTTGACCACGCCGTCGCTGTCCACCCAGGCGACGGAACGGTAGCAGCCATCCGGGATTGCCGAGACGAGCGCGCGCATCTGCTCGGCAGCGCGTGACCGCAACTCGCCGATGGCCTGGCGCACGGTCGCGTCACCATAGCGGTCGAGCAGTTCCGACAGCCGGTCGGCGCCCACCTGAAGGGCAGCGGCCTGCGCCTTCACGTCGCCGATGCGCTGGTCAGCCACGCGGATGTTGGAGCAGATGATCGCGTAGATTTCCGGGTCCAGAACGCCCTGCTTGAAGAGCCGCACCGGTGGCAGGCGCAGTCCCTCCTGCTCGACCGCCGTGGCGGATGCAGAAAATCCGCCGGGGACCGCCCCGCCCGTATCGGGCCAGTGGCCTGTGTTGGAAAGCCAGCAGAAGATTTCCCCGTCGCGGTAGAAGGGCATGGCGAAGCGCACGTCCATGAGATGGGTGCCGCCGAGATAGGGATCGTTGACGATGTAGATGTCGCCGGGGGCGGGTGCCGCGGCCCTGCCCTCGCCGATCATGGCGATCAGCGTGCGCGTGGAATATTGCATCGTGCCGACGAAGACCGGCAGGCCGCCCGCGCCTTGCGCGATGAGTGAGCCGTCCTCGGCGGAATAGATGCCGTCGGAGCGGTCGTTTGCTTCAGCGATGACGGGCGAGAAGGCGGCGCGCGAGAAAGTCAGGTCCATCTCGTCGCAGACCTGCTGCAGGCCCGCCTGAATGACCGACAGTGTCACCGGGTCAAGTGCCATGACCGCCTCCCACCGCGACGATAATATTGCCATGGACATCGCCAACGGCGCGGTCGCCCGGCTCGACCAAGATGGTCGTGTCCATCTGCTGGATCACCGCCGGGCCTTCGAGATCGAAGGTGAGCGGCAGGAAATCACGCCAGTAGACCGGCGTCTCGCACCAGCCGCTGTCGAACCAGACCGGCCGCGTGCCGGTCTGTGCCTCGGGCAGGGATGCCTTCCGGCCAGCCGGGTCGATCAGGGCGGAGAGGTCCAGGGCCGGGCGTTCGCCGATCACCGAGACGTTGATGTTGACGAGGACGGCGCGGATGTCCGGCAACTGCACCTTGAAGCGCGCGAAATAGGCTTTCTCGAACAGGGACTGGAGCATCTCCCGGTCCGGCCATGCATCCGGCATTGGGACCCGCAACAGGTGGGTCTGGCCGGCGAACTGCATGTCGGCGGAGACGAGGTAACGGATGGTCCGGGTCTCCACCTTCTCCTTGCGGATCAATGCCTCACCCTCGCCCATGCGTTCCGCGATCAGGCGGTGCAGGGCATCGATATCGAGCGAAGCGACGGGACTGTTGATCGTATTGACGAAATCATGGCGAAGATCGGCCACGACGCAGCCCAGCGCATTGGTGATGCCCGGACGTGGCGGAACGAGAACACGCGGGATGGCCAGTTCGCGCGCCAGGGCGCAGGCATGGAGCGGTCCCGCCCCGCCGAAGGCGAACAGCGCGAAATCGCGCGGATCGGCGCCCATCGAAACCGATACCATGCGGATCGCGCCGGCCATCTTCGTATTGGCCATGCGGATGACGGCCGCCGCCGCACCCGTCGCATCGAGGCCGAGCGGCCTGCCGATCCGTTCCTCGAAAATCGCGGCGACATGATCCACAGACACGCCGCCTTCCACCGATTTCAGGCGCGAGGGATCGAGCCGTCCGAGAAGCAGGTTTGCGTCCGAGATGGTCGGTTCCGTCCCGCCACGGCCATAGCAGACGGGTCCCGGCACGGCGCCCGCGCTCATCGGCCCGACGTCCAGCAGGCCGGCGGCATTGACCCGCGCGATGGACCCGCCGCCAGCGCCGACCGTACGCACGTCCACCATCGGCACGTGGATCGGCATGGCATATTCGATCTCGATCTCCGACGAGACCGGCGGCACACCGCCACGGATCAGCGCGACATCGGTCGAGGTCCCCCCCATGTCGTAGGTCACGAGATTGGAGATGCCGGCCAGCAGGCCGGTATGGGCCGCGGCCTTCACACCCGATGCCGGGCCGGACATCACCGTCTTGGCAGCCTCGCGGGCCACCAGCCGCGATGAGACCATGCCGCCATTGCCGTTCATGACCAGGACTTCGCCGCCATAGCCGCGCGCTTCCAGTTCCTCGCGCAATCGCCGGACATAGCGTTCGAGCAGGGGCTGAACGGATGCATTCACGGCGGCAGTCACGCCGCGTTCGAACTCGCGCGCTTCCGACAGGATTTCGTGACCGAGCGTCACATGACCGTTTGGCCAGAGCGCGCGCACGATCTCGCCCGCCCGTTGCTCATGCGCCGGATTGGCATAGGCGTGGAGGAAGTGGACGACGACGGATTCGCATCCCGCCTCCAGCAATTGCCGTGCCGCCGCTTCCACCGCCGCCTCGTCGAGGGGGACGACGACCGCGCCATCAGCATCCATGCGCTCGCTGACTTCCAGGCGCAAGTCACGCGGGATTATGGGCCGAAATTCGCCTTTCATGCCATAGGCTTGCGGTCGTGTCCTGCGACCGAGCTCGAGGACATCACGAAAGCCTTGCGTCGTGATCAGGCCAGTGCGTGACAGCTTGCGTTCGAGCACGGCATTGGTCGTTGTGGTGGTCCCGTGGATGATGAGGCCGAGGTGTGCCAAATCGGCGCCCGCCTCCTCCAGCGCCGCCAGGACGCCGAAAGCCTGGTTCTCCAGCGTGCTCGGTACCTTGGCCAGACGGACCCCGCCGCTTGCCTGGTCGAGCAGGACCAGGTCGGTGAAGGTGCCGCCCACGTCGATCCCGGCTATGCGGACGCCCGCCTCATCCATGCTCGCTCCCGCGAATTCTTCGTATGCAAATGAACGCGCAAACCTCTTGCCTTGTCAACGCGGACGCGGTCGAATGCCGGGGCCGCATGACGGCAGGGATTTCTGGGGGGCCGCATGAGGGACGGCTTGGCATGGCGGACAGGCACAGGCGCTTCGCTTATGCTGCTTTGTGGCGTATCGCCCGCCATGGCGCATGTGTCCGAAGGCGGGCTTGTCCTCCTTCTGCCGACGGGCATCTACATCGCCTCCGGCGTCACCGTCGTCGTGGTCACCATACTGGCCATGCTGGTTCTTCCACGCAGTGTCACGGCCCGGCTGTTTTCATCGCTGCGCCTGCCCCTGCCGGGACTGGACGGCCTGCGCCATGCCAGCCAGTCCGGCGCGCTTGTCCTGCTTCTGGTGCTGATTGGCGCCGGATTTCTCGGCACACGCGACCCGCTGGAAAATCCGCTGCCCCTTGCCGTCTGGACGGTCTGGTGGATCGTGCTGGTCTTCCTGCAGGCCCTGATCGGGGACATATGGCGCTGGCTCAACCCGTTTGCCGCAATGACTTGGCTGCTGGAGCGCGCCGGCCGCGCCACCGCCCTCGTACCACTGCCGGAGGCCGTCGGATCCCTGCCCGCCATCCTGCTCTACCTTGCCTTCGGCTTTTTTTATCTCGCCGATATCGCCCCGGACGATCCGGACCGCCTGGCGGCGATCCTGTCCGGCTATCTCGGCTTCACGCTCGCCGCCATGGTGCTGTTCGGCCCAAGGGCCTGGCTGGCGCGCGGCGAATTCGTCACCGTCATCATGGGATTGATGGCGAGGGCCGGCCCGATCGCGCGCCATGGCGGCGGGTGGCGGATCGGGCTCTGGGGTCACGCCATCGCAAACGGCAACCCCCTGACGGCTTCGCTCGCCCTGCTCGTCCTGATGATGATGGCGACCGGTTCCTTCGACGGCATCAACGAGACGTTCGCGTGGCTTGCCTTCATCGGCGTCAACCCGCTGGAATTCCCTGGCCGTTCGGCGGTCTGGCTGCAGACCGTGCTCGGCCTGCTCACGACAATGGCGGCGTTTGCCACCATCTTCGCCGCCGCGATATGGGCGGGCCTGAAACTGGCCGGCGAACCGGGCCGCTTTGGCGAAACCTTCTGCAGGCAGGCAGGCGCGATCCTGCCCATCGCGGCTGGCTACCATCTCGCCCATTACCTGACCGTCCTCCTCGTCAACGGGCAATACGTGCTGGAAGTCCTCACCCATGCCTTTCACGAGCACGGCGAGCACAACGAGGTCACCACCGGTTTCCTGAACACGACCGAGAGCGTGCGCATCCTCTTCCTGACGCAGGCCGGCGGCGTGGTGGCCGGCCACGTGATCGCGATCTGTGCGGCCCATGCCATCGCGCTCGCCATGTTCGCGTCCAACCGCAAGGCGCTGCTCTCGCAGGTCCCGCTGGTCGCCGTGATGATCGTTTTCACGCTGTTCGGCCTCTGGCTTCTGGCTGCGCCGCGCGGGGCCTGATGCGAAGCGTTTGAAAACGCTGGACTCAACGCCTGACCTTGCGCAAGGTTACGATCCGAAGGGGCACGCCGCCCGACTTCCAGAGGAGAACGTCATGAAGACCAATGACAGGAAAGACCTTGGAACAACCCGCCGCGACATCCTGAAGGGCGCAGCCGCCGGTGCGGGCGCCCTTGCCGCCACCGCGGCGTTGCCGGGCTTCGTGCGCTATGCGCAGGCGCAGTCCTCCGAACCGATCAAGATCGGCTTCCAGGTTCACCGCACGGGCATCGGCGCGGCCTACGGGCGCTGGTACGACCGGGTGACGACAGCGGCGGCCAAGCTCATCAACGAAGGCGGCGGCATCAACGGACGGCCGGTCGAGATCATCGCGGAAGACGACGGAACCGATCCCAAGCGGGGCGCGGAAGTGGTCGAGAAATTCGCCAGCCAGCACAATTGCGACATCGCCTATGGCACGCTGTTTTCGCACGTGGTGATGGGCTCGGCGCCCCGCGCCGGCGAACTGAAAATCCCCTATTTCGTGGTTTCCGAAGGCCATCACGTCGCCTCGGGCGCGCTCAACCGCTATACGCTCCAGCCGGGCATCTGCGACGTGAAGAGCCAGGTGAAGTCCATGGCGCCTTTCGTCACGCAGAACCTCGGCAAGAAGGTCACGATGATCTTCCCCGACTATGCCTTCGGCCACGATCACCGCGACTTCTTCTCCGAGGCCGTCGAGGCCAATGGCGGCCAGATCATCGAGAAGATCGCCATTCCGCCGACGGAAACCTCCTTCACCAGGTACTTCCCGAAGATCCCGCGCGACACCGAGGTCATCTACCACGTCATGGTCGGGCCGGCCGTGCTGACCTTCGTCAAGGAACTGGGCGAGTTCTACGGCCCGAACAAGCCGCAGATCTTCGGCTTCATCGACAGTCTCGAAGCCGTCGATCTCAACAGCCCGGGGCTGGAATTCCTCGACGGCACCTATTTCTGGGAAGGCATGCCGCGCTATGCCCAGGCCGACCAGAGCGAATACGACAAATTCTACCGCGAGCATGTCGGCGTGGACGAGAATGGCGCCTCGGTCTCCGATCCCAAGGATGTGTCCACCTACGCCCACATGTTCGGCTGCTGGGAAACGCTGTTCGTCATCAAGGCTGGCATGGAGGCCGCGGGCTACCAGGGGCCCGGCGACCGCGCGAAGCTGATCGAGGCCGTCGAGGCAATGACCACGATGCAGCGCTCCAACGAGCATCCGCAGGGCGACAAGCTGTTCAACGGCAAGACGCACCAGGTCTTC
>MDTD01047852.1_pt1 | contig 18010 bp, 12 predicted proteins | sample 811221 | NCBI WGS metagenome assembly MDTD01 (sample SAMN05326646, study PRJNA326480) | marine metagenome | isolation source: seawater | place: Pacific Ocean: South West | collected 2011 | reverse complement strand
TACCTTTTTGTCAAGTTCATTGCCCATTAAGCAATAATATACCTGATTGGTTAAAATTAACTGCAGAAGGTAGATTAGAAGAAGCCTATAGATTATCTCAAAGCACAAATAACATGCCCGAAGTTTGTGGAAGAATATGCCCTCAAGATCGACTTTGTGAAGGCAATTGCGTTATTGAACAGTCTGGACATGGAACAGTTACAATAGGATCTGTAGAGAAATTTTTAACAGAAACTGCTTGGGAAAATCAATGGATTAAACCTATTGATGTTAAAAACGAAATCAATCAAAGCGTAGGAATAATCGGGGCAGGTCCGGCTGGATTAGCATGTGCTGAAGAATTAAGAAAAAAAAATTATAAAGTCACTGTTTACGATAGATATGATAGAGCTGGAGGCTTGTTAATTTATGGAATTCCTAATTTTAAACTAGAGAAGCATGTAGTCCTAAGAAGAATTAAATATTTAAAAGATAGTGGAATAGAATTTATAAATAATTTTGAAGTAGGTAAAGATAAACCATTTAAAGAATTAAAGAAAAAACATGATGCAATTTTAATTGCAACCGGTGTATATAAAGCAAGAGAAATTAACCATCCTGGAAGTAATTTGGAAAATATTTTTCCTGCAATGGAATTTTTAACTGCATCAAATAAAAAAGGATTAGGAGATAAAGTTGAATTATTTGATAGTGGTGTTTTAAATGCAGAAGGAAAAGATGTAGTTGTAATAGGTGGTGGAGATACCGCAATGGATTGCGTAAGAACTTCTATTAGGCAAAATGCTAATTCTGTAAAATGCTTGTATAGAAGAGACAAAGAAAATATGCCTGGATCAGCAAGAGAAGTAATTAACGCTGAAGAAGAGGGTGTAGAATTTGTTTGGCTTTCAAGCCCTAAAGAATTTATAGGTAAAAATAAAGTTGAGAGAGTTAAAGCGTTAAAAATGAAATTAGGTGAACCTGACGAAAGTGGGAGAAGAAAGCCTATTGAAGAAAAAAATTCTGACTTTGAAATTAAAGCTGATTTAGTTATTAAAGCTCTTGGTTTTGATCCTGAGGATTTACCTGAACTGTTTGGAGAAAGCAACTTACAGGTCTCTAAATGGGGAACAATAAAAGCTGATTTTGATAGTATGGAAACATCTATACCAGGAGTGTTTGCTGCAGGAGATATTGTTAGAGGGGCTTCATTGGTTGTTTGGGCAATAAAAGATGGAAGAGATGCTTCACATAATATTGATAAATTCCTTAAAAATAAAATTCAATTAAAACAAAAAGTTGCATGAAAAATTTAATAGAAAAAAACTTAAAAATATTAAAAGAAAATCATGTTTATCATGAGGATATGGAGCATGATGCCTGCGGTGTTGGATTAGTTGTTTCCACTGAAGGAAAAAAATCAAGAAAAGTCGTTAAAGCAGGTATTGAAGCTTTAAAAGCTGTTTGGCATAGAGGTGCAATTGATGCAGATGGAAAAACTGGTGATGGCGCAGGAATTCATATAGAAATACCTACAGATTTTTTTGTTGAAAAAATTGAAGTTACAGGACATTCACATGATAATTCTGAATTATGTGTGGGAATGATTTTCTTACCTAGAAATGATTATGGCGCTCAAGAGGCATGTCGTACTATTGTAGAAAGTGAATTAACTAGAAATAATTTTAACATTTACGGTTGGAGACAAGTACCAGTAAACCCTTCTGTACTTGGAGAAAAAGCAGAACTAACAAGACCCGAAATCACCCAAATACTTTTTAAACATAATAATAAAAATATTCAGGATAAAGAACTTAATAGATCACTCTATGAGACAAGGAGAATAATTGAAAAACAAGCTTCAAATAACCAATTAAATGGATTTTACATATGCTCATTTAGTTCAAAATCTGTAATTTACAAAGGGATGTTTTTAGCTGAGGCTATAGATGATTTTTATCTAGATCTTAAAGATGATAGGTTTGTATCAAGATATTCAATTTTCCATCAAAGATTTTCTACAAACACAGCACCAAGCTGGGATTTAGCCCAACCATTTAGGTCATTGGCTCATAATGGTGAAATAAATACTTTAAAAGGAAATATAAATTGGATGAAAGTACATGAACAGGAAATGCATTCCCCATTTTTCAAAAATATTGAAAATTTAAAGCCTGTTATACCATCAGGAAATTCAGACTCAGCATCATTAGATAACGTTTTCGAACTACTTACTACCTCAGGCCACTCTGCACCTTTAGCTAAATTAATGTTGATACCAGATGCCTGGTCAAAAAAAAGTAAAGTACTCCCAAAAGAACATTTACAATTATTTAATTTTTTAAATAGTTCTATGGAACCTTGGGATGGGCCCGCTGCTATTGCTGGAACAGATAACGAATGGGCCATCGTTGCCTCTGATCGTAATGGATTAAGACCAATGAGGTATACCATAACAAATGATAAACTTCTATTTGCAGGATCAGAAACGGGCATGATTGATATAAATGAAAAAAAAATAATTGAAAAAGGTCGATTAGGCCCAGGGGAGATTTTAGGAATAAGAATTGAGAAAGGTAAGATTTTTAGAAACACTGAGATAAAAAACTATCTAGCTAAAGAGTATAAGCATTTTAATAATCAAATAATTGATCTTGACAAAAAATTTCCAATACAAAATGAGAAAAGTTTTTTTGACGGAAATGAACTGAGAGAAAGACAATATTTATTTGGTTATAGTTTAGAGGATTTAGAATTAATTTTGCATCCAATGGCAGAGGACGCTAAAGAAGCAACTGGATCTATGGGAGACGACACCCCCTTAGCTGTATTATCAGATAAATATAGACCACTTTATCATTATTTTAGACAAAATTTTAGTCAGGTAACGAACCCTCCAATCGACTCATTAAGGGAAAACAAAGTAATGAGTTTGAAAACTAGATTTGGAAATCTTGGTAACATTTTAGATTTTAATACATTAACAGAGGAAAATATTTATGTTTTAGAAAGCCCAATACTTTCAAATACCCAATTTGATAAATTTACGAATTATTTTAGAGAAAACGTTAAAAAAATTGACTGTACTTTTACATCAGAACAAAGTTTAGAAGAGGCTTTAGATAAAATAAAGAAAGAAGCTGAAATTGCAGTAAGACAAGGTTTCACACAAATTGTTTTGACAGATAAAAATGTTTCAGAAAACAAACTACCTATTCCAATATTACTTGCAGTTGGTGCAATTAACACTTATTTAATAAAACTTAAATTAAGAGGATATGCATCGATTAATGTTCAAACAGGAGATGCAATGGATACCCATTCTTTTGCAACTATTATAGGTGTTGGTGCAACAACAGTTAATCCATATTTAGCATTCGATAGTTTATACCAACGTTTTAACAAAAAATTATTTGGTAATTTCGAATTTGATGAATGTGTAAGGAGATATATAAAATCTGTTAATTTGGGTTTGTTAAAAATAATGTCGAAGATGGGAATATCTGTGATTAGTTCTTATAGGGGTGGATGTAATTTTGAAACAGTAGGATTAAGCAGGACAATTGTAAATAATTTTTTCCCCGGTGTACTTTCCAAAATTTCTGGAATAGGACTTACAGGTATAGAAAAAAAAATAAGGAATATTCATCAGCAAGCCTTTTCAAAAAACATTAATGTTCTCCCAATAGGAGGAATATATAGATATAGAAAAACAGGTGAAACTCACCAGTACCAAGGTAGATTGATACATATGTTGCAAACTGCTGTTACTAAAGGTTCATATGAAATATATAGGAAATACGCACAGGGTATTTACGATTTACCACCAATAAGTTTGAGGGATCTTATTGGGTTTAAGGAAAAAAATTCTATTAGTTTGAATGAAGTTGAACCAGTAGAAGCAATTTTGAAGAGATTTGGAAGTGGAAGTATGTCTCATGGAGCTTTATCAAAAGAAGCTCATGAAACATTGGCTATTGGAATGAATAGAATTAAAGGGGCTTCATGTAGTGGAGAAGGTGGAGAAGATAAATCTAGGTTTAAAATTTTAGATAACGGAGATACAGCTAATTCAAGAGTTAAACAAATTGCTTCTGCAAGATTTGGAGTAACAATAGATTATTTAAATAATTGTAACGAAATTGAAATTAAAATTGCACAAGGAGCAAAACCTGGAGAAGGGGGACAGCTTCCAGGTTTTAAGGTGACTAAAGAAATTGCAAAGCTTCGTCACTCAACACCAGGTGTCACACTAATTTCCCCTCCTCCGCATCATGATATTTATTCAATAGAGGATCTAGCTCAATTAATTTATGATCTTAAGCAAATTAATCCTAAAGCTAGAGTAGGTGTGAAATTAGTTGCTTCCTCAGGTATAGGAACAATTGCAGCAGGAGTAGCCAAAGCAAAAGCAGATATAATATTAATTTCGGGACATTCAGGTGGAACTGGAGCTACACCGCAGACAAGTGTTAAATATGTTGGGATACCTTGGGAAATGGGTCTTACCGAAGCAAACCAAGTCTTAACTCTAAACAACTTAAGACATAAAGTTACTCTTAGAACAGATGGAGGTATTAAAACAGGAAGAGATGTAGTTATAGCGGCTATGATGGGAGCAGAAGAATTTGGAGTTGCAACAACCGCACTTGTTGCCATGGGATGTATAATGGTAAGACAATGTCATTCTAACACTTGTCCAGTGGGGGTTTGCACACAAGATGAAAAATTAAGAGAAAAATTTGTTGGTACACCTGACAAAATTGTTAATTTGTTCACCTTTATTGCTTATGAAGTAAGAGAAATTTTAGCTAAACTCGGTTTTAAAAATTTAAACGAAATAATTGGTAGAACAGATTTATTGAAACAAGTAAGCAAAGGTTCTCCTAATTTAGATGATTTAGACCTAAATCCACTTTTTGTACAAGCAGATCCAGGAAAGAATAAAAGATATTGTGAAAAACAAATTATAAACAAAGTACCTGATACATTGGACCAAAATATTTGGCCTGAGATAGAAACAGACATAGAGAATAAAAATGAAATTGAAAAAGAATTTACTATTAAAAATACAAATAGAGCTGTAGGAACTAGAATCTCATATTGTCTTTATAAAAAGTATGGTGAGGATAAAATTGAGCCCGATAGCATTAAGCTTAATTTCAAAGGCTCTGCAGGACAATCTTTCGGCGCTTTTGGAGTTAGAGGTCTAAAGCTTACATTGAAAGGTGATGCTAATGATTATGTAGCAAAAGGACTCTCTGGAGCAACAATTTCCATAAAACTTCCAGATGAAAGTGATATAATTTCCAATAAGAATACAATTATTGGAAACACAGTTCTTTATGGAGCGACGTCTGGAAATTTATATGCCGCTGGCCAAGCAGGCGAAAGATTTGCTGTAAGAAATTCTGGAGCTACAGCAGTAGTGGAAGGCTGTGGATCAAATGGATGTGAGTATATGACAGGTGGTACTATAGTTATATTAGGCGATGTAGGTGATAATTTTGGCGCGGGTATGACTGGAGGAATGGGATTTGTTTATGATCCAGAAAATATTTTTCAAAACAAAGCAAATCCAGAGTCAATTGTTTGGCAAAAACTTGAGACAGATTACTGGATTGAAAATTTAAAAAACTTAATCACAAGACACTATAAAGAGACAAATTCAGAAGTTTCAAAAAAAATAATTGAAAATTTTAAAGATGAAATTAAAAATTTTTATCAAATATGTCCAAAGGAAATGCTTGATAAGCTTAAAAATCCTATAACAAATAAACAATCAAATATTGCAAGTTAAGGTCTTAACTCATTATATATATAACTAATTTCCTGAGTAAGTCTTTTTAAGTTTCTTTTTTTTGATAAGCTATGATCCCCATTTTTAATAATAATCAATTTTTTTTTTGCTTTCTTAAAAATTTTAATAATTTTTTTTGATATTGAAATTGGGACTACATCATCCCTTTGACCATGTAATATTGTAATAAAAATTTTATTATTAAAATTTTTATTAAAAATTTTATTTTTTCTTCCATCTTTTATGAGATTATATGAAATATTATATACAAAACCACCACGTTTAAATATATGAAATTTTTCTCTAACTAATTTTTTTTTAATCTTTTCTGTAAATTTATTCCACATAAGTCGCTGCAAAAATTCTGGTGCTGGAGATATACCTACAAATGCTAGAATATTATTTCTGAATGTTTTAAAAAGATTAAGGCCAATCCAACCCCCCATGCTTGATCCAACTATAATAAATTTTTTTTTATTTAATTTTTTTTTTATTGTTTTTCTTACATCTTCTGTCCAACTACTAATCGTTCCATCTTCAAATTTACCATATGATTTTCCGTGACCTGAATATTCTAGACCCAGAAAGCCTATTTTATTTTTTTTACAATATTTTAATAATGTTTTTGGCTTATCGCCTTCTAAATCTGATTTAAAACCATGTAGAAAAACAACGTAAATATCCCCTGGTACAGAGTTAAATAAATATCTGATTTTTTTATTCTTATAAATTTTAAGAAATTTAAATTTTGCCATAAATTTTATAGGTAACTTATGATATTATCATAAGCATAGAAATGCCATCAAAAATAAAAGTTTTGCAAGTTATACCCAAGCTTGGATATGGAGGTGCAGAAACAGGTTGTTACGATATTGCACATTATCTTTATGAGAAAGATTGTGGTTCATTTATAGTTACAAGTGGTGGTGATTTACTAAAATTTGTAGACAAAAAAAAAGTTAAAATTATTAGACTTCCAGTACATAGTAAGAATCCATTATTAATTATTTTAAATGCCTTAGTCTTAACATTTATAATACTTTTTTTTAATATAAACATCGTACATGCAAGAAGTAGGGCCCCAGCTTGGTCTTGTTATATAGCAACAATAATCACTAGAAGAAATTTTGTTACCACATTTCATGGTACATATAACTTTCAAAGTAAATTTAAAAAATTTTATAATTCAATCATGGTAAGGTCAAAACTTATAATCGCAGGATCAAATTTTATTTTTTCACATATAAAAGAAAATTACTCAGAATTTCTTAATTTTAATAAAAGATTATTAGTTATATTTAGAGGTATTAATGTAGATTATTTTGATTCCAGTGCCACCATTGAAAGTGAAGAGAGAAAACTTAAAAAAAAATGGGAAATTGAAGAAAATAAAAAAATTATTTTAATGCCAGGTAGACTTACATCATGGAAAGGCCAAGAATTATTTATAGAAGCTATAAATTTAGTAAATATTGAGCTCGGCTATGAAGCTTTCTATGCCGTTATTCTTGGAAGTGAACAAGGTAGAGATTTATATAAAAAAAAACTTGTTCGTTTATGTGAACAATATCGAATGACGAAACAATTAAAATTTATTAATAACTGTCAAAATATGGCTTTAGCTTATAAAATTTCAGACATAATAGTTTCAGCCTCAATAGAACCAGAAGCATTTGGTAGAGTTGCAGTAGAGGCTCAATCTATGCAGAAAACAATTATTGCCAGTAATATTGGAGGTTCAAATGAAACTATAATTGATGAAAAAACTGGCTTTTTATTTGATGCTGGAGATCCAAAAGCTTTAAGTAAAAAAATTATGAGAATATTAAGTATGGATGACACTTTATTAAAAAGTATAGGCATAGAAGGAAGAAAAAACATAATTAAAAAATTTAATGTTGAAAAAATGTGTTTTTCTACTTATTCAGAGTATAAAAAACTAATTAATTAATGTTAAATATAACTTTACCAGATGGAAATAAAATTAATTTCCCCAAAAAAGTTTCAGGAATAGAAATTGCTGAAAAAATAAGCAAATCTCTTTCAAAGCAAGCTCTTATAATGAGTGTCAATGGAGAATTGAAAGATTTATATTACACAATTGATAAAGATTGTTCTATTAAATTTTTTACCTCTAAAGATCCCGAAGGTCTAGAAGCTATGAGACATGATACCACTCATATTATGGCAATGGCTGTACAAGAATTATTTCCTGGAACAAAATTAGCAATAGGACCAGCAATTAAAGACGGTTTTTATTATGACTTTTCAAGGAAAGAACCATTTACCCCTGATGATTTGGAAAAAATAGAAAAAAAAATGCAAGAGATAGTAGAAAAAGATGAAAAAACTCGAAGAGAAGTATGGGAAAGAAAAAAAACAAAAGATCATTATAAGAAATTAGGAGAAAAATACAAAGTAGAGCTTGTTGATATGATACCTGAAGGAAATGAGGTATCAATATATTACCACGGTAAGTGGTATGACCTCTGCAGAGGGCCACATTTACTTTCAACTGGAAAAATTGGTAAATTTTTTAAATTAACGAAAGTAGCAGGAGCTTATTGGAGAGGAGACTCTAATAATGAAATGCTACAAAGAATTTATGGAACTAGCTGGGCAACAAAAAAAGATTTAGATGAATATTTAAAAAGAATTGAAGAGGCTGAAAAACGTGATCATAGAAAATTAGGAAAGTTAATGGATCTATTTCACTTTAGGGAAGAAAGTCCAGGGGCAGTTTTTTGGCACGAAAAAGGGTGGGCACTTTTTCAAAAGCTCGTTTCATATATGAGACACAAACAGGATCAAGCTGGATACAAAGAAATAAATACTCCTGAAATTTTAGACAGATCTCTTTGGGAAAAATCTGGGCATTGGGAAAAATTTGGAGCTAATATGTATACATCAGAGACACCTGACAATAAAATCTTTGCTATAAAGCCAATGAATTGCCCAGGATGTGTTCAAGTTTTTAATCAAGGTTTGAAAAGTTATAGAGATCTTCCATTTAAAATGTCAGAGTTTGGAAAAGTTCACAGATATGAACCATCCGGTGCTTTACACGGACTTTTACGTGTTAGAGCATTTACGCAAGATGATGCGCACATTTTCTGTACTGAGGATCAAATAACCGAAGAGTGTTTATCAGTCACAAATTTAATATTAGAGATTTATAAAGATTTAGGATTCGAAGATGTTATTTTAAAATACTCTGACAGACCAGATCTAAGAGTTGGTGAAGATAGTGTGTGGGACAAATCTGAGGCAGCATTACTAAAAGCTATAGAAGCTTCAAAACTTGAGTATAGTGTAAATAAGGGTGAAGGTGCTTTTTATGGTCCTAAAATTGAATTTGTTTTAAGAGATGCGATCGGCAGGGATTGGCAATGTGGAACATTACAAGTTGATTTAAATTTACCAGGTAGATTAGGTGCCAATTATATCGATAAAGATGGATCAAAAAAAATACCAGTTATGCTTCATAGAGCTTTATTTGGATCGCTTGAAAGATTTATAGGAATACTAATTGAAAACTATGCTGGCAAACTTCCATTTTGGATTTCACCTTTACAAGCTATGGTAATCCCGATATCAGAAGATTTTAATAAATACGCTGCGTCTGTTCAAAAAAAAATAAAAAACTCAGGCATTTCATGTGGTGCAGATTTAAAAAATCATAACTTAAATTATAAAATACGTGAACATTCCAACACAAAAGTCCCAATACTTTTAATTTGTGGAAAAAAAGAAGTTGACTCTAATGCAGTAACTATTAGAAGATTGGATTCAAATAAACAAGAAAATATGTTAATAGACGAATTTATTAAAAAATATGCCGCTTTAAATAAAGCTCCATCAATTTAGTGCCAGATTTCAAAAAAAACTTTTTTCAAAAAAAAAATAAATCTTTTGGACCAAGATATAACAACAGAATAAATTCTTCGGAGGTTCAGGTAATCGATAGTGATGGTGAAAATTTAGGAGTTTTAAATACCCAAGAAGCAATTAATAAAGCAAAGAATGAAGGACTTGATTTAATTGAAATTGCACCAAATGCAAAGCCACCAGTATGTAAAATTATGGATATTGGTAAATATAAATACGATCAACAAAAAAAAGCAAGTAAAGCAAAAAAAAATCAAAAAAAGGTAGAATTAAAAGAAATTAAATTAAGACCAGTTACAGAAGTTCATGATTATATGTTTAAAATTAAAAATGCACAAAAATTCCTTTCAAAAGGAGATAAAGTAAAGTTTACAATAAAGTTTAAAGGCAGAGAGTTACAACATATTAAACTAGGAAACGAATTAATGGATAAGATTAAAGTAGATATGGAAAACGTGGGAAAAATAGAACTACAGCCAAAATTTGATGGAAAACAAATGATTATGGTGGTGCAACCTGTATAATTATTCTGGTTGTAAAAAAGTATGTATTTTGTATAAACCCGTAAAAAAATTATGCCTAAATTAAAAACAAAAAGTTCTGCTAAAAAAAGATTTAAAATTACTTCTAAAGGTAAAATTTTAATGCCACAAGCTGGAAAAAGACATGGTATGATCAAAAGAACAAATTCACAAATAAGGAAACAAAGAGGCACAACTATAATGTCTAAGCAAGACAGTAAGATAGTAAAATCTTACATGCCTTATAGCTTGAGAGGATAATATGGCGAGAGTAAAAAGAGGAGTAACAAGTAAAGCTAAGCACAAAAAAGTTTTAAGGGCTGTAAAAGGTCAATATGGAAGAAGAAAAAATACTATTAGAGTTGCAAAACAAGCTTTAGAAAAAGCCATGCAATATGCATATAGAGATAGAAGAAATAAAAAAAGGGACTTTAAATCGTTATGGATTCAAAGAATTAATGCAGGAGTTAGAAGTGAAGGCCTTACTTACTCAAGATTTATAAATGGATTGAATAAATCAGGAATTAAATTAGATAGAAAAATATTAGCTGAAATTGCTTATGAAAACCCACAAGCCTTTAAAACAATAGTTAAAAAAGCTCAATCAGCACTGAATTAATCTTTCTATTGTTTTTCTGTTCTTAACAAATATTCTATAAAAATGCTGGAATTTGAAAAAAAAATCTCTCATTACAAAGAAAAGATTAATAATTCTACAAATTTAAAGGAGTTACTTATTATTAACTCTAAGATTTTTGGAAAAAATGGACTACTTAATTTAGAATTTAAAAAATTAGGATCTTTACCAGCAGAAGAAAAAAAAAAATTTGCCGAAAGTATTAATAAGATTAAGCATGAATTATCAGAACTTTATAAAGTTAAAAATAACGAGATATTAGATAAAGATATAATCGAAAAAGTTCAAAAAGAAAAGATCGATATAACTTTACCAGAAAAAGAATTTAAAATTGGAAAAGTTCATCCTGTTTCACAAGTAATTGACGAAATCTCATGTATTTTTTCAGAAATTGGTTTTTCTGTTGAGGAAGGTCCTGATGTTGAAAATGAATATAATAATTTTACAGCCCTTAATACACCTGAAAATCACCCCGCAAAAGATATGCATGATACTTTTTACTTAGATAAGGATATGAAAACTTTGTTAAGAACTCATACTTCTCCTGTTCAAGTACGTACAATGCTTAAAGGCAAACCACCATTTAAAATTATTGCTCCTGGCAGAACTTATAGAAGTGATAGTGATCAAACTCATACTCCAATGTTTCATCAATTAGAAGGACTTCATATCGATAAAGATATTAATATGGGTCACCTTAAAGGTTGTCTTAATTATTTTATTAGAGAATTTTTTGAAGTAGATAAAATTAAAATGAGATTTAGGCCAAGCCATTTTCCTTTCACTGAACCATCAGCCGAAGTAGATATTGGCTATAGAATTGAAAATAATAGAATTGTAATTGGGGAGGGAGACCAATGGCTTGAAATACTTGGATGTGGAATGGTTCATCCAAATGTATTAAAAAATTGCAAAGTTGATCCAATTAAATTCCAAGGGTTCGCTTTTGGTATAGGTATAGACAGATTGGCTATGCTAAAATATGGAATAAATGATTTAAGATCTTTTTTTGAATGCGATTATAGGTGGTTAAATCATTATGGTTTTGATCCTTTAGATGTTCCAACAAACTATCGAGGTCTAAGTAGATGAAGTTTACAAAAAATTGGCTAAATGATCACCTAAGGACTAAAAAAAGCGAGCAACAAATTATCGAGAAGCTTAACGGAATTGGCCTTGAGGTTGAAAAGGTTGAGCCAATAAAAAACGAGTTAAGTGATTTTATAGTTGCAAAAATAATTAATGCCAAAAAGCATCCTAATGCTGATAGACTTAAACTATGTGATGTCGATATCGGAGGAAAAGCAACTATAAAAGTTGTTTGTGGAGCTCCTAATGCTAAAGATGGTTTATTAACAGTGTATGCGCCACCTGGTTCGATAATTCCAAAAAATGGAATGAAATTGGAAGTATCAAAAATCAGAGGAGAGACTTCTTATGGAATGCTTTGCTCCAGCTCAGAATTAAATCTTTCAAATGATTCTGATGGAATTATAGAACTAGATAAAAAATTTAATCATAGCATCGGTAAGGCCTATTTTAAAAATAAAGATAGCAACAATGTTATAGAATTATCTGTCACGCCAAATAGACCTGATTGTTTGGGTATAAGGGGGATTGCTAGAGATTTATTTGCATGTGGATATGGAGATCTAAAAGAGATAAAAAATACAAATTTTAAGAAAAATTTAAAACATAATTTAAAAGTAAAAATAGAAAAAAATAAAAACCAAGCTTGTTCAATCTTTGGCAGCTGTTTAATTAAAAATATATCAAATAAAGAAAGTCCAAGCTGGCTTAAGGAGAGAATCTTATCTTTAGGTTTAAGACCAATTTCTGCTGTTGTAGATATTACAAATTACGTAATGTTTGACTTAAATAGACCACTCCATGCATATAATTTAGATAAAATAAAAAATTCAATTACTGTAAGAAATTCAAAAAAAGGTGAAATAATAAAGGCTCTTGATAATAAGAGTTATACATTAAAAGAAAATATGTGTGTAATAGCAGACGATGAAGGCCCCTTAGGCCTTGGAGGTATAATTGGTGGAGTAAGATCTGGAACTGAATTAGATACTAAAAATATATTAATTGAATCTGCTTATTTCGACCCAAGTATTACTAGAAAAACAGCAAAATTATTAGATATAAAAAGTGATGCAAAATTTAGATTTGAAAGAGGAATAGATCCTCAATCAGTTAAAGAGGGATTATCAATGGCCTCAAAATTAATCGTAGATATATGTGGTGGCGAAGTTTCAAATTTCGATATTCAAGAAACAATTAAATTTAAAAAAAAAATTATTAAATTTGATCCAAAATTAGTTTCTAGGACAATTGGTATTAATGTAAAGGATAAAGAGATTACCAATATTCTAAATAAGCTAGGTTTTGAAACAAAAAAAAAAAGTAAAAATATTGAAGTAAAAATTCCATTATGGAGACCAGATATATTTGGTGAAATTGACTTAGTAGAGGAAGTAATAAGAATATTAGGATTTGAAAATGTTAAATCTATTGAGCCAGAAAAAATAAGAACAAAACCAACATTAAATATTTATCAAAAACATTTTCATTTAGCTCAACGTTCAGTAGCTTCAAAAGGGTATTATGAAAGTATAACCTGGTCTTTTAGTGATGAAAAAATTAACGATAAGTTCAAACAAGATTTAGAAACTACAAGAATTATTAATCCTATAAGCTCAGATTTAGGAGTATTGAGAAACTCCCTATACCCAAATTTGATTTATTATATGGAAAAAAATTTACATAGAGGTTTTAGTGATCAATCTTTATTTGAGATTGGCCCTGTTTTTACAGGTAGCAAACCTGGAGATCAGATTACTGTGATATGCGGAATTAAAAAACAACTTTATGATGAGCAAGATTATAAAAAAGTTGATCATTTAGATATATTTGAAATAAAGAAAGATGTTATTCAAACACTTGTTGAGCTAGGTATTGATAAAGATGAAATTTTAGTTGAAGATAAATCTCCTAATTATTATCATCCTGGAATTTCAGGTTCAATTTCATCAGAAGACAGTAAATACTTATTTGGTTATTTTGGCAAGATCCACCCAAAAATAACACTTGATACATATGGTTTTGAAATTTATTTGGAAAACATAGTAAGTTTCAAAAGTAATAATAAAAAAAATAAAGAGAGCTTATTATTATCAGATTACCAAAAGTCAGATAGAGATTTTGCTTTTTTAGTAAATAAAGATACACAATCTTCACTTCTAGTAGGGGCTATTAAAAAAGTAGACAATTCACTAATCAAAAAAATTAAAATATTTGATGTTTATGAAGGAGAAAATATCCCTTTAGATAAAAAATCTATTGCAATTAAAGTAACAATTCAATCTGATCACAAAACTCTAAATGAAAATGACTTATCAGATATATCAAATAAAATTATAAAATCAGTTGAAGACCAAACTGGCGCAAAACTAAGATCGTAATGGACAATATTGATAATATTAGAAATTTTGCGATAATTGCTCACATAGACCATGGTAAATCAACAATAGCGGATAGAATAATCCACAAGTGTGGAGGCTTAACAGATAGAGAAATGAAAGCCCAGGTTTTAGATTCCATGGATATTGAACGTGAGAGAGGAATTACAATTAAGGCTCAAACTGTTAAATTAAATTATAGAGCAAAAAATGGTAAAGAATATGTTTTGAATATTATAGATACACCTGGACATGTTGATTTTAGCTACGAAGTGAGTAGGTCTCTTTATGCTTGTGAAGGTTCTATTCTTATAGTTGATAGTACCCAAGGAGTCGAAGCACAAACTCTTGCAAATGTTTATCAAGCCCTTGATATGAAACATGAAATTATACCTGTATTAAACAAAATTGATCTTCCAGCATCTGACATAGATAGAACCTCTCAACAAATTGAAGATGTAATTGGTATCGAGACAAATAATGCAATTCCTTGTTCAGGTAAAACTGGAGAAGGCATAGAAGATATATTAGAAACAATAGTTAATCATCTTCCATCACCAAAAGGTAAGAAAGGAAATACTCTTAAATGTTTATTAGTAGACAGTTGGTACGATACATATCTAGGTGTCGTTATTCTTGTAAGAGTTATTGATGGAAAAATAATTAAAAATATGAAAATTAAAATGATGTCAACAAATCAAGAATATACAGTAGAAAAAGTTGGAGTTTTTACACCAAAAGTAAAAGATATTAATGAATTAAATTCTGGAGAAATTGGATTTATAATTACTGGAATTAAAAATTTATCAGATACAAAAGTTGGAGATACAATTTGTGACGCAAATAATCCATTATCAATAGCTCTGCCTGGTTTCAAACCTAGTAAACCTGTTGTGTTTTGTGGTTTATTCCCAGTAGACAGCTCTGACTATCAAAAATTAAAGGACGGACTCGCAAAACTCCAATTAAACGATGCTAGTTTTTCATATGAACCAGAATCTTCATCAGCTTTAGGCTTAGGCTTTAGATGTGGATTTTTAGGTCTACTACATCTGGAAATAATTACTGAGAGGTTAGAGAGAGAATTTGATATTAACTTGATTACAACAACACCTGGCGTTGTATATAAAGTTTACCTGAATAATGAAAAAATTTTAGATTTGCAAAATCCTTCAAGTTTACCTGATCCAACATTAATTAAGTTTATAGAAGAGCCATGGATAAAAGCTACTATTATTACTCCAGATGAGTATTTGGGATCCATAATTAAACTTTGTCAAAATAAAAGAGGTATTCAGACTAATTTAAGTTATTCAGGAAATAGAGCAGTAATTAACTATGAAATTCCATTAAATGAAGTGGTATTTGATTTTAACGATAGATTAAAATCGATGACTAGTGGTTACGCGAGTTTTGACTATGAAATTATTGAGCACAGACAGGGAGATCTTGTTAAATTATCAATACTTGTCAATGCCGAACCTGTAGATGCATTAGCCATGATGGTATTCAAAGATTTTGCACAAATAATTGGAAGAGAAGTTTGTGAAAAGTTAAAAGATTTAATACCAAGACATAATTTTATGATACCAATCCAAGCAGCAATTGGGGGAAAAATTATCGCAAGAGAGACAATCAAAGGATTTAAAAAAGATGTTTTGACAAAAATTCATGGCGGCGGTGCATTAGATAGAAAGAGAAAATTATTAGAAAAACAAAAAAAAGGAAAAGCAAGAGCAAAACAATTTGGAAAAGTAGAAATACCACAAGAGGCCTTTATAGGTGTTCTAAAAATAAATAAAGATTAAATGTCAATAATTAATTGGGGCATTATTGGACTGGGAAATATTGCATATAAGTTTGCATCTGCTTTTGAAGATGTAAGTAATTCTAAAATAGTTTCAGTGGCAAGTAAGGATCCAGAAAAACTATCAACTTTTCAAAAACAATTCAAAATTAGCGTAGAGAATTGTTACGATAGTTATGAAAAAGTTTTATTAAATAATGAAGTTGATATTGTTTACATAGCTTTACCTCACAATTTTCATTTTGAATGGATAATGAAGTGTATAAGTTTAAAAAAAAATATCTTAACAGAAAAACCTGCAACAATTAACTATGAACAGATGACCAAAATTAATGAAAATTTATATAAAACTAAACTTTTTTTTTCCGAAGGTTTTATGTATAGATTTCATCCACAAACTCTGGAGCTTATAAATATTATTAAACAAAATGAGATTGGTGAATTAATTAATATGCAATCTTACTTTGGAGTTAACATTGTTGAGAAAAAAAATATATTTGGTTTTAAGAGGTTAAAAATAAACAAAAAAAATAGATTATTTGATAAGAAATTAGGTGGAGGATCTATTTTAGATTTAGGATGTTATCCCTCTTCTTTAAGTATATTAATTGCTAGTTTAAAATCTGATGAATACAAAAAAGAATTTTTTCTTACTGATATTGAAAAAACTATAGGACCAACCGATGTAGATCTTGAAGCATTTGCAAAAATTAATTTTAACAATGAATTTACTTCTAATATAGGATCCTCTTTTAAAAAAAATTTGGGAAAAAGTTCGATAATTATAGGTTCAAAAGGCAAAATTATCTTACCAGATAGTTGGCATTGCGAAACTTTAAATATTATCGTTAATGGAAATGAGTATAAAATAAATCAAAAATATAAAAATATTTTTTCTTATCAAATAGAAAATATTGGTAACTCATTATTAAATAATAAAATAGAACCTAAATATCCAGCGATTAAAAGATATGAAACAGAAATGAATATGAATATTTTAACTAAATGGCTATATGAAAATAAAAAATAAAATTATTGATTGTATAACGTTTTATAATGAAAATTTTATCTTTGATTTAAGATACAACATAATAAAGGATTACGTCGATTTTTTAGTTATTTGTGAGTCTAAATATGATCATAGAGGAAACCCAAAAGAATTAAACTTTAACATTGATAAATATTCAAAAGATAAAAAAATTAAATATATTATACTAGGTGATCATTTTCCAAATAATAGTGATCCATGGAATAATCAATCAATACAGCGTGATTATATTTTAAAAAATTTATCTTTTGCAGATGATGAAGATTATATTTTTTTTTCAGATCCTGATGAAATTCCAAATATTAAATTGTATAATAATTTTAAACTAAGAAAAAAATATGGAATTTTTATGCAAAAAACATTTAATTATAAATTTAATCTTTTTAATAAGTATGAAACTCCCTGGGATGGTACAAGAGTTTGTAAAAAAAAAAATTTAAAATCAATTAATTATATGAGACAAAAAACTTTTTCTAAAAATTTGAAATATAAATTTTTTAGAATTGATAAAGAAAAAGATATCGAAATTTTTTTAGAGGGTGGTTGGCACTTTAATAATATTATGTTGCCAGATGAAATATCAAAAAAATTGAAATCATTTGCACATTCAGAATATAGTGGTAATGAATTCTCTTCCCCTGAGATTATAGCAAAAAAAATAGAAGAAAAAAAAGATTTATTTAATAGAGGTTATGTGTTTGAAAAAGTAAAACTTGACGATTCATTTCCTGAATATTTATTAAATAATAAGAATTTTTATAAAGATTTTATTCTTTAATCGGAGAGATGGCCGAGTGGTTTAAGGCGCACGCTTGGAGAGCGTGTATAGGGGCAACTCTATCGTGGGTTCGAATCCCACTCTC